>Ga0209692_10000290_pt1 | contig 147342 bp, 115 predicted proteins | sample tdDd472_FD_187129 | JGI IMG/M metagenome (GOLD analysis project Ga0209692, IMG submission 187129) | Marine sediment microbial communities from the Atlantic coast under amendment with organic carbon and nitrate - tdDd47.2 (SPAdes)... | ecosystem: Environmental > Aquatic > Marine > Coastal >... | reverse complement strand
GATGTTTCGACGCAAGTCTAGGCGATGTTTCGACGCAAGTCTAGGCGATGTTTCGACGCAAGTCTAGGCGATGTTTCGACGCAAGTCTAGGCGATGTTTCGACGCAAGTCTAGGCGATGTTTCGACGTAAGTCTAGGTGTACTTTCTGGAAGATCTGTTGGCTTTTTCAGGCCATAAGCAGATGTCTTGAACCACAGATCTCTGGGCCTTTGTGGCCTGTCCTTGAATGCAATTTCAATGATTGCAGATAATCTATAGTAATAAGAGCTTTTTTGAATTTTTCCTATTTAAACACTTCCCTCTCTTCTGGTTCTCCCCAGATATGTTTCCATACCATAGATTTTTTAGTCTCATAATATATCATAGTATGCATAAGACCTGGATAGTTATCGGTATTGCTATGTCCACAAAGAAGTTCATTGTATAGTAATTCTATTGCTTCAGCTATAAGTAAAGAAAGAGAAGCTCGATAAAAACGTCTGAGATCAAGAGCATGTTCATAAAACGATTCGTTGAGGTAGATATGTACCTTATTATATGCGCCCATATTTTTTGCTTGATAAGCGGTAGAAAATCTTCGTTTAATGAATTTTACTTGTTTTTTTGAAAGCAATAAAATGATTTCTCTTATGATTGCAGATTTTGATGTATTTCTTTTTTTAGAGATAGTTGATAGTTTTTCTAAGGTTTCTTTTTTTGTACTTATAGTGGTTTCAATTGTCATAGTAAGATCCTCCTATAAGTAGTACTCATGTTAAGATGGAATTGAAAAAAATAATTTGTAGAATTAAATTTTTTTATAATAGATTTTAGGACCTTTACGGCCCGTGCTTGAATACCGTTTTTTTGAAATAAAAATAATTTATTCAATTGATTAAAATAGGAAAAAAGAAAAAGACTCTGATGTTATAGTTCAATGTGAAACATTGAGAGAAAATAATTTCGATACTACCTTCGAGGTCAAGGACGAGTAGCCCTTGCGATGGGTTCCAAGGGGGCATCGCTGCCCCTTTGGTCTCAGCGGAGCTTTGAGTTGTCAATTGAGAAAGTTTAATCAAAATTTAAACTTGACCAGAAAATGAATATTGATTATTATGAATTTACTATATTTATAGGAAATAATATGAATACTTCAGAAATAAAAAAAATGACAACAATTGAGAAGTTACAGGCTATTGAAGCATTGTGGGATTCTATATTGATAGATGAACCGACTTTGGCCTCTCCAGCATGGCATGAAGATGTTTTAAAGGATCGTGAAGCAAAAATAAAAGATGGTAATGCAAAATTTATCTCTCTTAATGAATTAAAGAAAAGAAACAATAGATGACAATTCATGAAATTCATGTACTTGAAGAAGCTGAACAAGATTTAGAAAATGGTAAAAAGTTTTATGATGAAAATGAACATGGAGTAGGTGATTATTTCTGGGATTCTATGATCAGTGAAATGGAATCTCTTTATCTTTATGCTGGTATTCATAAACCAGAGTTTAGTTTCCATAGAATGATAACTAAAAGATTTCCTTACGCAATCTATTATTATATAAAAAGTAGCAATGTATATGTTGTTGCTGTTATTCCAATGAAGCGAGATCCTAAATGGATTAGAGAACGATTTAATCTCCAGTAATTTCTTGGTAGTTTTTCTCCGATATTAACTTATTATTATAATGCACGATTGTTTTTCAATCATAAAAGTTGACATACTTTGAAGCTTTTTCAAGGATTGTGCTGTAATCCATAATTTCATTACAATCTCTTATCTCACTTATAAAAGCATCTTTATTTTCATCTTGTCCTGCTTCCTTTAATGCATTAAGCGTTAATCCAATTAAATGAGAAGCTATCACATTGTTTGGGAGCTTGCAATTAGGCTTATCCATTTCTTCTCCAACATTATATTTCTAGTATATATTCATTATTACATCTTTTCAACATTTATACAATAAATTTTAATTGATTTGATGTTTTTACTTGAAATTGAGTATTCTGGATAATTTCAAAGCATAAGAGGTAAGATGCTTATTCATTAACTAATTATAAAAAAAGGATACTTTTTATACTCTAAATGTTCTCTTACACAACATTAAATGGAAGAAATAAACCATAACCCTCAGGTGTAATAAAGGATCTACAGGATAAACTCAATTCCCTGTGCAAGTGGTAACTCTTTGCCCCAGTTAATTGTATTTGTTTGTCTACGCATATATGATTTCCATGCATCAGAACCACTTTCTCTGCCTCCGCCAGTATCCTTTTCACCGCCAAATGCTCCTCCAATTTCAGCACCGCTTGTGCCAATGTTTACATTAGAAATTCCACAATCTGATCCCTCATGAGAGAGAAATTTTTCAGATTTTTCAAGGGAACTGGTAAAGATTGCAGATGAAAGTCCCTGGTCAACACTGTTCTGTATTTCAATTGCTTCATCAAGATCCCTGTATGGAATGATATAAAGTATTGGAGCAAATGTCTCTTCTCCAATTATCTGCATATCTCTATGTGCATCAATAATGGTTGGTTCAACATAAAATCCATTATCTAAGTCAGGGATTGTAATGCTATCACCTCCATATATTATTTTTCCTCCCTGATTCTCAATTGTTTCTAATGCCTTTTTCATTTTAACAACAGCTTCACCATCTCTAAGAGGTCCCATTAAAATTCCAGCATCAAGGGGATTTCCAATTGTTACCTGTTTATATGCCTTAGCAAGAATTTGGACAAACTTGTCCTTTATAGACTCATGAATAATAATTCTTCTGGTGGTAGTGCATCGTTGGCCAGCAGTTCCTACTGCACCAAAGAGTGTTGCCCTGACAGCTAGATCAAGATTGGAATCTTCAGTTATAATGATTGCATTATTGCCACCAAGTTCTAGCAAAGTTCTTCCCAGCCTTGAAGCAACAGACTGGCTAACCTTTTTACCCATTGCACAACTTCCCGTTGCACTTATTAATGGCAATCCTTTATCATCTGCCATTAAGTTGCCTATTTCTTTGCCACTACCTATAACCAGATTGAACACTCCAGCAATGTCGTGTTTGTCAATAACAGGAGCTATGATATTGTGAATAGCAATTGAACAAAGTGGTGTAACAGAACTTGGTTTCCAGATCATTGCATCACCACATACTCCAGCTATAAGTGAGTTCCATGACCATACTGCAACTGGAAAGTTAAAGGCAGTAATAATACCAATAACTCCCAAAGGATGCCACTGTTCATACATTCTATGACTTGGTCTTTCACTGTGCATTGTAAGTCCATGGAGTTGTCTTGATAAGCCTACTGCAAAGTCAGAAATATCAATCATTTCCTGTACTTCACCAAGGCCTTCCTGTAAAATTTTTCCCATTTCAAGAGTGACAAGTTTTCCAAGAGGCTCCTTGTATTCTCTGAGGAGATCTCCAATCTCTCTTATTATTAATCCACGTTTTGGTGCCGGCATTATGCGCCATTTCTTAAAGGCATTTTGTGCATCATTCATAATTTTATTATAATCATCTTTTGATGCCTGAAGAACAGTTGCTATAGGTTTGCCATCAATAGGTGAATATGATACTAATTCCTTTCTCTTTGTCTTAATCCATCCATCACTAGAACCATTAGTTGCTCCATTGTTTATATCTTTTATGCCCAGAGTTTTTAGAAAATCATACATGGCACACCTCCCGGATGTTTAAGGTTCAATATTAATATAAGCATAAAAACTAAATAATTCCAAAGTTTAAGTTTAGATTAATCTATTTTTACTTCATTAAAATACTTATATATTTTTTCAGTTTCTAATTTATCAAAGCTTGAGTTGATAAATTCTAAAAAGGCTTTAGTCTGAAATATATTTGAATGTTCAATAAATGAGTGCAGCATCACTGAAGTGATGTAATTATCTGTTATTTTTATTTCTTCTGGTAAGTGAATTCTAAAAACCGATGCTTTTGTGTTTATTGACAAGTCACCCTGAATATATACTTTGTCACCACTATTCATATTCTTAAGATATTTTTCAACTTTTGATAAACCATCCTTAGATAATATAATAATTATATCAGGCTTATCTACCATTGGATTTCTCAATTGCTTGTTGGATAATTTTAAGAATGATACAGAATGACCTGACTTTACTGTAACAGGATAATCATCCCTTTGAATAACAAATAAGCCAGAAGCTATTGCAGATTGTGCAAAATTATTTGCAGTGGATCTAATTTTTTGTCCAGCTGAACCAGCTATAATAATTGTTAAATCATCATTTAAATTGTTTTTATAGTTTTGTGTTATTTGGATGCCACTATTTTCTTTAATTTCATCTTTACCTAGAGCCATGTATACATCATTATATTCTTTAAGTGACTCATCTATTTCAAGGATTCTAGGCAATTCTTTTTGGGTAATTAGTTCTTCCATATCATTTTTTTTGAAATTATTATTTGGTTGATAATAGGCAGTACAGAATTCTAAGATTTCTATAAAGGAAAAACCATTAAATTTTATAGCCTCTTTGAGAATTTCTAAAAGGTCTTTGTCATAAAATGCCCTTCTTGATACAAAGCCGGCTCCATTGAGTAAAATTGTTTCAGCAAGTTTCATGGGCCTTTCAATGTTGCCATAAATGGTTGTTGAGGTTGATGCCCCTTCAGGGGTTAATACTGATTGTTGTCCCCCTGTCATGCCGAAGTTAAAGTTATTGAAAACTAATGTTGTAATGCCAATATTTCTTCTTGCAGCATGAATTAAATGGTGGCCCCCAATTCCTGCACCACCGTCACCCATGAGTACAATTACATGGAGGTCAGGTGAAGATAATTTTAATCCCTGGCCATATAGTACACTTCTTCCATGTAAACCGTGAAATGCATGAGTTGTAAACCATTGATCTGAAAGACCAACACAACCAATATCTGTAACTATTACTACTTTATCTTTTTTTAGGCCAAGGTCTGACATGGCTTCATTAAGCTTGTTAAGGATTAACCCATGTGAACATCCTGGACAAAAAGGGTAGGGAAGTTTGTTTTGGTTTATGTAACTATTGTTTTTCATATTCTTCGCCATATCCCCCCTAAATTCCTCGGAGGGGGACTTTGAAAAGTCCTGCTTTAATAGATGGAATTTTTTTATTCTTGTAATATTTAATCTTATCCTTTAACTCCATTAATTACTTCTTCAACTCTAAAGAGTTCACCATTATATTTTTTTAAAGATATGAAATCAATTTTTGAATCAATAAATGGTTTTATTTCCCTGGCATACTGGCCATTATTCAGTTCTGGTATAACCACCTTTTTTATTTCATTAAGTGCAGCTTTAATATCTTCCTCAGGTAAAGGAAATAGTGATTCAATTGTTAGCATAGAGCATGGTACGTCTTCTTTGTTTAGAACTTCAACTGCTTCAAGACATGGAGCTGTATTTATTCCATAGCATATAATAAGTGTTTTTGAATTATTTGTTTTTTGTAATATAGTTCTATTGATTCTGTTTTCATTTTTTATAATCTTTTCTTCAAGATGAGACAGCTTCTTTTCTGTATTTTGACTTACCTTTGTGAGATATCCCTCTTCATCATGCATGGATGTTGTAAAGCGTACAGATTGTGAAGATCCAATGGGTAAGAATTCCGGTATATCATGGAGTTTCTCAATATGATAAGGTATGAAATTATTTGTACCCTCAAAATATTTTCTATTTTTTATTTCCGGATATACTATATTTTCAATGTCAATTGTATATTTTGTCATCATCATATCTTTGGATGTTAGGATGATGACAGGGGTTCTAAGAGTTTCTGAAATGTTAAAACCGTGAACCACATTATAAAAGACCGACTCAATACTGGATGGTGAAAGAACAGGTATTGGCATGCCCCCTGATGTTCCCCATTGAGAAAATAGTATGTCTCCCTCTGCTCCAGTTGTTGCACCACCAGTAGCAGGCCCCAATCTTTGTACATTGATAATTACCAGTGGGACTTCTCCCATTATTGCAAGGCCAATGTTTTCTGAATAGAGGCTCATCCCTGGACCGCTGGTAACTGTCATAGATTTTTTACCAGCCATGGAAGCTGCAATACACATGGATATTGAAGCAATTTCATCCTCTCCCTGAATAGCAATACCATTGTGAGAAGGGAGTTCTTTCATCATTTTCAAGTGTATTTCTGTAGATGGAGAAATTGGATAACCCGCAAAGAAATTGCATCCACCGTGTAATGATGCCCTTACAACAGCCTCAGCTCCACTTATAAATTCATAAGACATAGTAAATTAATACCTCCATATTTATCCATGAAATGCAGGTAAACCAGTTATATCATATCCTAAAATGAGAGTATGTATGTCATGAGTTCCTTCATATGTGAAAACTGATTCAAGATTATTCATATGCCTTATTGCAGAGTACTCAGTAGTAATTCCATTTGCTCCAAGAATATTTCGTGCAATACGTGCAATTTTTAATGCATGATATATATTATTACGTTTGATGAGAGAGATGTGTTTGGAGTTAATAGTGCCCTTGTCCATGAGTCTTCCAACCTGTAAAGTCATGAACTGCATTTTAGTAATTTCAGTTAGCATATATACAAGCTTTTCCTGAGTTATTTGAAAACCTGCAATTGGTCTATCAAACTGTACTCGATCTTTTGCATAATTAAGTGCCTCATCATAACATGCCATTGCAGCACCAATGCCACCCCATGCAATACCATACCTTGCCATATCTAAACACTTAAGTGCTTCCTTTAAACTAGATGTGCCTGGGAGTAAATTTTCTTCAGGAATTTCACAATCATCAAAAACAAGTTCTGAAGTGATGCTGGCTCGTAAAGAAAGTTTATTTTTCGTTTCCGGTGCGCTAAATCCCGGTCTATCCTTTTCAACAAGGAATCCTCGAATTGAATCATTATCATCTTTTGCCCACACAACTGAGATGTCTGCAATTGTGCCATTTGTTATCCACATTTTTGAACCATTGAGTATGTAGGATGATCCATTTTTTTTTGCACGGGTTCTCATGCCTCCAGGGTTGCTTCCAAAGTCCGGCTCTGTTAACCCAAAGCAACCAATTGCTTCACATGTGGCCAATTTTGGAAGCCAGTATTTCTTTTGTTCTTCACTTCCCCATTGATATATGGGATACATCACAAGAGAAGACTGAACAGAAGAAAAGCTTCTGATGCCGCTGTCGCCTCTTTCAAGCTCCTGCATTGCAATACCATATTCAGTATAAGAGGTGCCTGAACCACCAAACTCTTCTGGTATAGTCATGCCAAGTAATCCTAACCTGCCAAGCTCTTTGGCTAATTCCATGGGAAACTCAGCCTTTTGGAAATAATCATCAATTACAGGTATGATATTTTTATCCACCCACCTGCGTGTGTTCTCCATTATCATTAATTCTTCTTCAGATAAAAGAGAATTAAGGTTTAGATAATCCAGTCCATGGAACATGTTGATTATTTATCTCCTTAAATTAATTTTATTGATTTAGTTAAAATCTCCTTTGCTTCATCAATTTCATCCTTGCCAATATTTAATGCTGGTCTAAATCGGATTGACCGTTCTCCACATATTAAAACAATAGCACCATTGTTATATATTTCTTTAACAAGCTTATCTCTTATCTCTGTATTGGGGAGATCAAAGGCACACATTAATCCCTTTCCCCTGACATTTGAGATAGTTGAGTTATAAGAAGATTGAATATCATGCAATATATTGATAAGATAATTTCCCATGAAGTCTGCATTATTTACTAAATCTTCTTCATCAATAATTTCCAGGTATTTTTCCATTCGAACCATGTCAGTGAGGCTACCGCCAAAGGTTGAATTTATTCGAGAGGATTCCCTGAAAACATGATTTTCAACATCATCAATTCTATTACTGACCATAATGCCGGATACCTGTGTTTTTTTGCCAAAACAGATTATATCTGGTTCAATGTCAAAGTGCTCAAAGGCCCACATCTTTCCAGTAAGGCCCATACCGCTTTGAACCTCGTCAAGAATAAAGAGAATATCATTATTCTTGCAAATTTCTCTTAAAGAAATAAAGAATTCTTTTCTAAAATGGTTGTCTCCACCTTCACCCTGTATTGGTTCAATTATTATTGCAGCAATATCATTGTCATCTTTCTCTAAATAACTTTTAATTTCTTTAAGGGCTTTATCCTCCAGCATCTTTACAGCTTTCAGGTTTTCATCATTTAAGGGATAAAGAATCTTTGGATTTGTAATTCTCGGCCAGTCAAACTTTGGAAAGTATTTAGTCTTTTTGGGATCAAAGGTATTAGTTAATGAAAGTGTATAACCTGATCTGCCATGGAAGGCCTCTTTGAAATGTATTATTTTAGAACCCTTTTCTTCATTAATACCCTTTTGGAAATTTTTCCTTACCTTCCAGTCCATAGCAGTTTTAAGGGCATTTTCAACAGCAAGTGCGCCACCAGAAATAAAAAAAAGATATTTCATAAAAGATGGAACAGCTATACGAGAGAATGTATCAATAAATGAAGCCATTTCAATGGTGTATACATCAGAATTAGAGGGTTTGTTTATTGATGCCTCTGTCAACTTTTTGATAAAGGATTTATCAAGCATTTTGTCATGGTTACATCCTAATGGTGAGGTGGCAAAAAATGTAAAGAAATCGAGAAACCACTTTTTTGATTTAGCATCATATAGATATGACCCTTTGCTTTTTTTTAAATCAAGAACAAAGTCATAGCCATCAGTAAGAATATATTTCTTAAGGATTTCATGAACATTGGACGGTTTAATTTTATTCATATTGTTTTATCCCTATAACTCATAATATTAAATAGTTATGGCTAAGTAAACTTTTTTTATATGATATTTTTAATAACTGAACTGTTTTTGAAATAATCACTGAGCATTCCACTGTTATGTGCTATCAGGTATTCAGAGACATTTATAGGGTAGAGTGTCATGAAGTTTATTTTTCCAACTGGAAAGCAGGATGTTTTACCTATCTGGCAGGCACATTCTAAAAGAGAGGCCTTACATAATAATCTTTAAAAAAATGTAATATTCAGCTATTTTATCTCCCAAAAAGTGTAGTGATTACAACAGAATATTCGACTTTTGAGGTCTTTTCTAGTCTCAGGAAATAATAAATTTTTGAATACATCTTATTCTTTTTCAATTACTTCAAATTTCTATTTTAAAGAATTAAGGCTGAAATTGTATGGTGTTTTGTAACGAAATTATTGAATGAAATGATATTGAGGTAAATTTATCTAAAAGTTCTGGTAGAATCAGTAGTTATTATGCGCGCCTGAGAGGATTCGAACCTCTGACGCACGGATTCGAAGTCCGACGCTCTATCCAGCTGAGCTACAGGCGCATATAATTGATTCTATTACATAAAAATCTATATTAATAAACTGTCAAGTAAAATAATTTTAACTATATTGTTTACATGCTCTATTTTTACTCTTTGATTTATTAAGATGTTAAATTTATAAAAAAAATTCTTTACGAAATCATATATATTCCTTTTATAGATTTATGGATCAAAAAATGTCTGAAATTAAAGAATTAGTTAAAACAATGTATTCTCTTGAAGATGAAAAGCAGCTTCATAAGCTTTTACATGAAATATTGACACCTGCAGAAATAAATGATCTTGCTCTACGGTGGAAATTGATGAAAATGCTAAAAGAGGGCATTCCGCAGCGAAAGATTGCTTCTGATCTTGGAATCAGTCTTTGTAAGATTACCCGGGGATCGAAAATATTAAAAGAGCCCGATTCAATTGTTAATAAAATAATTAGCGATAAAACCAAGTAATATTTACTTAAAAATGCTTCTTTATTTCTTCAAAGATTAAGTTCTGACCTTCATCATCTATATGGAGTTCATCAATTGCTATGTGGTCAATGGTTTCATATCCCTGATATGGATTGCTCAACACAAAATTATCATGTTTCTCTTCAAGGCTTTTTAATATATTATTATAGGTAGTTATATTCTCTGAAATAAAGGGGCTCTTTTCTTTAAATGACGAAGATGGTGGAGCTATTGCAATCATATAAATGTCACAATTAATATCTTTTGCCCTTGTGATATAGTTCTCCAGATTATTGTTGAAAATCTCTGGTGAAACATCTGTAAGATGTGGATCTCTAACTCTATGTTTTTTTACCCATTTAATGTATTTAGTTCTTAAAGAACTATTAAATATTCTATTCATTGTAAAATATTCAAAACCCTTTTTCTTAAAGAGTCTTGGTGCACATTCAGTTATTCCAAAATGTAAAATAACTTTTTGAGGATTATAGAGCTCTAGTAAATCTATACCAAAGCCTCCTTCAGTAACAAGCCTTGTGCTGGTTGTTCCTCTGGCAGATTTATCGATTATATCACATGATGAAAATGCATCTTTAAATAAAAAGATCCACGTCTTTTCATAGGGAACCTCAAATCTCGGCATAGCCATTGAGTCAGCTATAATTATTATTCTTTTATTATTCATGAAATAGATTTCTCTAAAAATTTATTTGAAGATCTATTGCACCTCATTTGTTGAAGGTGTCAATGAAATATTTTTTTGTCACTAGAGATTGAGTTACATGAATACATAAAAAAAAGAGGGTATCTAAAATAGAATCCCTCTTTTTTTTTAATGATAATGATAAGATTTTAACCGATTGCTTCTGTTCCTTCTTCTTCTGTTCTAATTCTTATACAGTTATCAAGTGGTACTATAAAAATCTTGCCGTCACCGATATTGCCGGATTTAGCAGCCTTAATAATTGCTGTAGTAACTTTTTCTACGTAATCATCATTAATGGCAATTTCGAGTCTTACCTTTTGAAGAAGATTAACTTCAATCTCTACTCCTCGATAGGTTTCAGTAAAACCGCCCTGCTGTCCGCATCCAAGTGAATTGGTAACTGACATCTTCGTAATTTCCTGCTTAAAGAGCTCCTGCTTTACATCATTCAAACGTTCTGGCTGAATATATGCTATAATAAGTTTCATAATCAATTACCTCCTTACTGATTTCTAAAGATTTGGAAACCTGAATAAGATTCCATTCCATGTTCTTCAATATCCAATCCTTTGAGTTCTTCATCTTTGGATACTCTAAGGCCGATAGTCTTTTTAATAATAAAGAATAATAAACCTGATGTTACAACGACCCATGCCATTACTGCAACAACACCAAGGGCTTGAACTCCAAGAAGCTTGAGTCCACCACCATTGAGAAGTCCATTGAGGCTTCCACCATAAGTTGTGTCAGCAAATACACCTACCAGTATTGTTCCAAGTGCACCAACGACTCCGTGTACTGATATTGCACCAACAGGGTCATCTATCTTAAGTTTAAAATCTATAAACTCAACTGAAAGAACCACAACAATACCTGCAATAAGTCCAATTATAATGGCACTGGTTGGTGATACGTATGCACAACCTGCAGTAATAGCTACGAGACCTGCAAGTGCTCCATTGAGACTCATACTGACATCAGGCTTACCGCTTTTAATCCAAATTATAACCATAGCTGCAAGAGCACCGGCACCAGCTGCAAGGGCAGTGTTCATTGCAATAAAGGCTGCTGAAAAACCGTCTCTTCCTGAGGCTGTTAAGGTGCTTCCAGGATTAAATCCAAACCATCCAAACCAGAGGATGAAAACACCAAGTGCTGCTAAAGGTATGTTGTGACCTGGTATAGCTTTGGGTTTACCATCTGGAGTATATTTTCCCAGACGTGGTCCAAGAATCCATGCACCCATGAGAGCTGCCCATCCACCAACTGAGTGAACTACTGTTGAACCAGCAAAGTCCTGAAAACCAAGCTTAGTTAACCAGCCGCTTCCCTGCCAGATCCAATGACCTGATATAGGATAGATAAGAGCAGTAATAACAACACTGAAAATTAAATATGATGAAAACTTTGTTCTTTCTGCCATTGCACCACTAACAATAGTAGCTGCAGTTGCAGCAAAAACAGCCTGGAACATCCATTCAGCATACATGAACATACCTGAATTATCAATTACACCATTAACTGCCTTTGGCAAAACAGGGTTAGCACTGGAGAGAAAGAAGTTAGATCCTCCAATAAGAGTGCCTATGGAATCTCCATACATCAATCCAAATCCAACAGCAAAAAATGCTAAGCTTCCCAATGAGAAATCCATAAGATTTTTCATTATTATATTACCTGCATTTTTTGCCCGGGTAAATCCTGACTCAACTAATGCAAATCCAGGCTGCATAAAGAATACAAGAAATGCTGCCAGAATCATCCAAAGAAAATCGATTGCAGGTTTTTTATAAGTCACTGTCTCTGCACCAAATGCAAATGTAGATGCTAAGAGAATAATACCTGCGATTATGTACCTTGTTTTTTTCATGGGTACCTCCTTAATCAATATGTATCATAGATAACCATATAAAAAAAAGATGTCAATAGTTGATGTCCATAATCAGGCTAAATCACTTATGATTTAACATTTGAGTAATATGTAACATGGATGAAATCATATGACTGGCGTTATGTGAAGTTTATCTTCTCTATTGTTACATCAGTGTAAAATAGAGAAGAAAATATTTTGAAGGGCACAACACTTTTGGGTTATATGAAATATGATGCAAAAGTGTTATAGGTTTTTAAAAAATAATTGATTCAATCTTTTCGATGTTTTGAATTGTAATTAGTTGGTCAGCATGTTCTGTGCAATCTTTTATATTAAGTGAAGCAATTTGTTCTTTAACTTTGATAATATAGATGGGATCAACTGATAGGCTTTTAATTCCTATTCCCAGGAGAAAAGGAATATATTCAGTTTTGTTGGCCATGTCTCCACAGATACTACAGTTGATTTCATGTTTTATTGCAGCCTCTGAGATTATTTTTAGAGATCTCAGTATTGATGGATGGTGAGAAACATAGAGTGATGAAACCTTTTCATTTGTTCTGTCGACTGCAAGGGTATATTGGACTAAATCATTTGTGCCTATAGAAAAGAAATCTGATAATTGAGCAAGTTCATCTATAATATGAACCGCTGAAGGAATCTCTATCATTATGCCGATTTCAGGATTATTGTTGCAGGGAACTTTATTTGTATTGAGTTCTTTAATGCATTGTTCTACTATTTCTCGTGATGATTTTAATTCAGGCAAAGATGAGATCATAGGAAACATTATCTTTACTGAAGATTCTGAGGCAGCTCTTAAGATAGCTTTGATCTGATTTTTAAATATTTCTTTATGGGTCAAAGAAAAACGAATCGATCGCATGCCTAAAAAGGGATTTTCTTCATGACCAAATTCATAATAGGGCAGAATCTTGTCACCTCCAATATCAAGGGTTCTAAAGGTAACAATCTTGCCCTGGGCATCCTCTATGAGTCTTTTATAGAGAATAAACTGTTCTTCTTCAGAAGGAAAACTGCTTCGAATCATAAAGGGAAATTCTGTTCTATATAATCCAATACCATCAATAGCTTTTATTGAAACCTTCTTTAAATCATTCATGAGATTTATATTTATCAATACCTCAATATCTACATTATCTTTTGTTGATGCCTTTTTCTGAATTGATACATCGTGCAACAATTTATCAGAATGTATTTCAGCCTCATTGACTCTCAGTTTAAGAGTGTCATCAGGCCTTATATAGAGGTTTCCCATGGCTCCATCAATTAGAGTCTCCGTTTTGTCAGGAAGATTTAAGAGTTCTGAATTATTAATAATAATTAAGGGGATGTTAAGGGACCGGGCTAAGATTGATACGTGTGATGTTACTCCGCCACTTACCAGTACCACTCCAGCAATGCCCTCTGCAGAAAGTTTTAAAAGATCTGAAGGAAAGAGATCTCTGCTTATGAGAATGTGATCTTTAAGACCATGGAGCTCGTCTTCTCTGTGTAAAAGATTGTCAACAATACGTTTTGTTAAATCAGTAATGTCCTGCACCTTTTCTTTGATGAGTTGATTAGGGCTGTTATTAAATATATCCTTGTATTTCGTATAAATTGATATGATAGCACTGATAACGTGATCACCATCGGCAATCATATTTCTCATTGCTCCGGTAAAGCCTCGATCTTTAAGCATCAATAGATGAGATTCAAATATCAATGATGCAGAATCAGAGAGGTTTTCTTCTACCTTTTCCTGTAAAATCTCAAGCTGACTTTCAGTATCAGATAAAGCTTGATCAAAATCATCTATGGAGCACGTGGCATTGAGAGCATCAAGAGATATGATCTCTTCTTCACCAATGAGGCTGTGTACGTGAGATAATCCCAGAGCAATACCCTCTGAAGCCTTTTGACCCTTCATGAAAGAGTTATCGTTAAAATTAAATTCTTTTGCCTGTTCTTCAATAGTTGATTCAGATTTTCTTAAACTAAAAATAAGTTTTATGTTTTCAAGCATTCCACAAAGCTGTGAAGCAGTAGCCTTCATGGCCATGGTGTCTTTGTTTGTAAAAACCTGATTATTGTTTCTCTGGATTACCATGACTCCAATTGCTTTTGTGCCCCTTATTATTGGCACTGATAAGAATGCATCATATTTTTCTTCATTTATTCCAGGATAAAATTTATATTGTGGATGTTTACTGGCATCATTTTCACATATTGGTTTCATGGAGGTGAAGGTTAAACCAACGAGACCTTCATTGAGTTTTATAGTAACTTTATTATGAGATGTATCAAGGCCATTGTTGGCCTGAAGCTTTAAGAGTTTTTCCTGTTCATCTAAGAGATAGATAGAGCAAACCTCTGCAGACATATGGTCACTTACCATTTGAACGATTTTATCTAAAAGACTCTCAATAGAATTTTCATGAAATAAATTATTGATTTCACTAATATCACAGAGCATTTTTATATGATCAGTTGTCATAATCTACCTATTGCCTAGAATTTTATATATGATAATGTTATATGAGGTCAAAAAGGATGCAATTACTTTTTTAATGAATGTGTAAACTCTATGTTAATAAGAGTACCCCTTTTAGTATCTGATTCAATAACAAGAGATGATTGTGAGAAATTGTAATCGAGACGTTGTCTTATGTTATCAATAGTTCCATCTTGAGACAGTTCACTATTAAAGCCAGCGCCATTGTCTTCTATAGTAATGACTATATTGTTTTCTTCTATACGCGATTGTAGTGATATAATGGCATTGGATGATAATTTTGCAATTCCATGTTTTATTGCATTTTCTACCAAGGGTTGAATCGTTAAGGGGGGAATTAAGAAATCTGAGAAATCACCATCTTTGATTATTTCAACCTTTAATATGTCATTATATTGAATTTTTTCAAAGGCAAGATAATTTAATGTGAAATCCCATTCCTTGTCAAAGGGAATAAGATCCTTAATTGAATCATTCATTAAAAATCTATAGAGATCTGACAGCTGATGAAGTGATTCCTTTGCTAGATTTTTGTCTTTATCAATTAAATAATGCAAGGTGTTAAGAGCATTAAAAAGAAAATGGGGTTTCATTCTATCATGGAGAATTTTATATTTCAGTTCTCTATGCTGCAATACCTTTTGTTTCAAGGTAACAAGTGTCTTAACCCTTGAGAGGAGTTCATTTTTTTGAACTGGTTTTGTTAGAAAGTCATTTGCACCGGATGAAAATCCCATCATCATATCATTGATATTATCTCGAGCTGTAAATATAATAATAGGCATTTCAAAAAGACTATAACTCTGGCGCAACTTTTTGGCTACATCAAAACCAGTCATTTTTGGCATCATAATATCAAGAATAGTGCAGTCTATCTTTAAGGTGCCATTGGAATTTATATTCTCAACTTTTTCTAAAGCATCATTGCCGTCCTCAGCCAATATTACATTATAACCATCATTTTTCAAAAGATTTCTGGCGACCTTTCGATTAACGTGATCATCGTCAACAACGAGGATTGTTCCCTTTGTGAGTGAATTGATTATATTGTTTTCTGGTTTAACTTGAATAATTTCTTCTTCATTGAAAATATCTGATATATCTCTATTTCGAAGGGATTTTTGATTTTGCAAAAGAGAAACCGGAAGTGTGAAGTAAAATGATGATCCCTTGTTTTCCTGGGAGTTTACATATACTTCACCTTCATGGAGTTCAACCAGTTGTTTTACTATTGAAAGACCTATTCCTGTTCCTCCATGTTTTCTTGACAGTGATGTGTCAATCTGTTCAAAGGACTTAAAGAGATCGTCCTTCTTATCATGAGGAATCCCAATGCCTGTATCTTTAACTCTGATTTCTATTAAGTCAATTCCATCTTTTGTGATTTTTTTGGCATCTAAAGATATTGAGCCTTTCTCTGTGAACTTAACAGCATTACCCAGAAGATTAAGAAATATTTGTTGTATACGGTTTTCATCACCCTCTACATAGGATATCTCTGTCGATATATTGTTTTTTAGCTCTATGGATTTGGTTCCCATTAAGGGTTTTATAAGGTTGATGGAAATTTTTGACAGACCGTATAAATCTACTGATGATTTATTTAAGGTTAAAGCCTTATTCTTTAACTTTGAATAATCAAGAATATCATTAACCAGATTTGACAACCTGAAAGTACTGCTTATTATTAAATCCAGGTCTTCCTGTGCATCAGCAGAAATTGTCTTATATCTATCCTTTAGACTTTCCGCTAAGCCAATGATTCCATTGAGAGGTGTTCTTAATTCATGGGAGGTATTGGCTAAAAAATCATCCTTAATCTTATCAGCTTCTTCAAGTTTTTTTGAATAGAGTGTAAGGTTTTTATAGGTTTCATTAAATCGTCTGGCAATAATAATTTCAATAGCCAATATAAAGATAAACATCCCTATGACTGTTAAGCCGTCAAAGCCAATAAAAAAACTGAAGAAAACTTTGAGGATGTCAGTAGTTATAAGTAATCCCATTATAAGTGTTCCAGCAAAGAATATTCGTGCTTCATTATTTCCTTCGATTGATTCTTTAATTGATACATAAATAATAAATGTGAATCCCAGAATTAAAAGAATATATTGTGGATACCTGCTATATAAAAGATCAATCTGCTGAAAAAGATTGCCTGTTATGGCTGCAATTCCATAGATAAGAAATGTAATCCAGAAGAATCTGATAACTTTTTTGTATTTATAGGGAAAAAGTTTTTCAAGAAAAAAGTAACTGGCAAAAGGTATCATAAGATTCACGCTTACCCAGAATTGTGCCCAGAATTGTCCATTGTCAAAAAATATTTGTTTCGCATCAGTATGGTTTATACTGTAAAAAGCTGCAAGAAGAGCAAATAATGCAAAGCGAATATAATATTGTTCTCTTCTGCTGACAAGGTACATTGTTGTAGCAAAGAGAGCTGCAAAAATGTGGACTATGAACATAACCAGTTTCCAGGAGTCATGTACAATAATATTTCTTATGATTTTAGCATCAGTTGCGATGAGAAGATTTTTCCAGTAGCCGATATCTTTATAATCAGAATGTATTCTTATGTAGAGATATTTTTGAGAAAATGAAGAATTCACCGGATGTAATATCCATGCAAGATCTCCCTTCTTTGAATTTTTAATATCAATATATTTCTTTTCAAAAAACTTTTTATTGTTAATGAATAGACTAACCTCGGTATAAAAATATGTAATTAAAATAGAATCTCTTTGTTCAATGTCTGGAAGTAATGTTCTTGCCCATAATTGCTTACCCTTCGTCCTTCCTGGTGGATTGAAGAGGCTATTGATTTTTGTCCATTTAATATCTTTGGGAACAGTAATTGAAGAGCCATCATAGAGGAATGTCTTGTCATCAGCGTATGTATATTGCCAATTCTGCAGCTTATAAATGCTTTTTTCGGCACCTGTAAGGGCAAAGGGGATTATTAGTATTAAAAATAATAAATTCTTCATATAAATATCTTAGTAATTTCACACAGTATATATATAATTTATATTGTAAAGTGAAATTATTGAATATAATCCATAGCTCTATAATCATTTCTTCGTTGACAAGAGTTCAATATCCTTTATTTTCTCACTAAGCTCTGGAGGATTTACATGAAAAAAATTAAGAATCTATTAAGCTCTATCAAGTCTCCTCTTCCTATAATATCCCTGGCAATCTGCCTGGTCATAGGATTTGGTTCAGTCTTTGTTTTCAATGCCTGTAATCAGGTCAATGCTCAAACAGGTTTTTCATCATTTAAAGAACCACCAGAGCCCGATAATAGCATTATTAATGTAGTTCAGGCTGCTCCAAAGGGTGACCTTGATTATTCTCAAAGAAATAAAGAGATCTATATTGTTTTTAATCATCCTATCGTTCCCCTGGCAGTATTGAAGCAAAAAACTACTGGTGTCTTTCGGGTTTATCCACCAGTAAAAGGCAAATTCAGATGGTACGGCAGTAGAATTTGTTCATTTAAGGCAGATAAGGGATGGAAACCCGGTCAAAGATATAGAGTTATAATTCCAAGAGGATTGAGATCTCTTAATGGAAAAAGACTCACCAAAAGATATGTGTTGAGTTTTAAGATAAAGACACCTCGATTGAGACCCTATATTTATGGGGGATACAGAAGCTCAATCGATTATAATCATAGCTTTCAAATAACATTGAATTTTCCCGTGACAAAAAGAGCTCTTTACAGATATTTTCGCCTTCAAGTCAATTATGGAAATTATCCCTATCAATTATTTCATTCAAAAAGCGGAAAGACTATCAATAAAAAGATATACATTGTTAAGGCTTCAAGAAAATTCCCCAGAGACAGCAAGGTTGTTTTGATATTAAAAAGAGGACTTCGTTCATATGAGAATGGAGCTCTTCTGAAATCTTCCTATGAAAAATCATTTAAAACTCACGGCCCCTTAACCGTAAAAATTGAGGGAAGTCCGGATTTCTATCAGGATCTCTGGGAGGCAAAATTTAAATTTAATAACAAGGTTAGTACATCACAGGCTATAAAAAATATAGTTGTGAAACCCTATGCTCCTCTCATCATGAAACCTAAAGGAAAAACATATTATATTAGACTCAATAAATGGAGATTAAAACCCGGCACTGAATATACCTTTTACGTGAAGAGATTTCGTGATGTTCATGGAAATTTATTGCGTAGATCAAAAAATTTCATGTTTTCAGTGCCTGATTATAAACCAAAGATCTACGTAGACAGCACAAATTATATTGTAGAGTCAAAGATGCCCAATGTCATTCCCGTAAAGGTTACCAGCAATCCAAATTTTACTGTTTCTGTTGGATCATTTACAATTGCAGATCTACAGAAAGATCTGGGGAGCTATTCCTTTAGTATTGAAAGAGATATTACAAAAAAATCACATGTAATAAATACCGGATTGAAAAAGAATCAAAGAAATTCCTTTGCCGTAAATCTCCAGAAGTATACCAGTGGAAAAGGGGGCAAGTGGCTTGGTATAGAATATAAGGGAAAAACAATAAATTATAGAGGTGATACTGTTGACGAGAAGTTTACTCAAACACTTCAGATCACAGATCTAGGAATTACAGTAAAAGAGGGTGCCAGTTCTACTCACGTATGGGTTAACTCTCTCAGTTCAGGTAAAGCTGTTTCCGGTGCTCGTATAGAGATCTATGATTTAGAAAACAGAATTGCCTCAGGACGAACAAATCGTAAAGGTTATGGAAGGATATATACCAAGAGAAGTAAGTTAATGGGTAAGAGTATTATTGCAGTGACATCTCCAGGTGGAGACAAAGCCTACGTGACATCACGTGATCATTCCTTATCTCTCTATCATTATACTCAAAATTACAGCTATAATGCCTCTAAGCCTGTTCTTATGGGGCAACTTGTCTTTGATAGAAAGCTCTATCGACCTGGAGACAAGGTTGAGGTTAAGGCTTCATTGAATTTAAGAAAAAACGGTGTGTTAAAGCCTTTGAAAAGGGTTTATGTGAAATATGAACTCTCTGACTCAAAGGGAAATTCTTTATTGAAATCATCTACAAGAACATCTTCTCAGGGTGGCCTCTGGTTTAGCTACAAGACAAAGAAGGATGCCCCTCTTGGTCATTATAGAATTACAATCCGTTATTCCAAAGATTACGTTAATGATACCTTTCAGGTTGAAGAATTTAGACCTGCAAAATTCATGGTTAATGTTGATGGAATGAAAAACAGCAGGGTTGGAAAAAAACTCAAGGTTTCTGTTGAGGGTAAATATCTTTTCGGGGCACCAATGCCAAAGGCCCCGGTTGTGGTTAATTTTCAAAGAAGAAAAAAGGATATCTCCTTTGAGCATTATAGTGGTTATGTTTTCGGTGATGGTCAGTTGTGGGAAAGAGATTCCGTTGACTGGTCAGGCACAGGTTTTCACAGCGGTTCTTCAGCTCTTCTCAATGGTGCAGGGAAGTATGAGGTTACTGCTCTTTTAACATCTATGACTAAAAAACAGGTCTTAACAAAACCAAAAAGAAAGTATATAATGAGTGATGTCTATGATCTTAAAATGGAAGCCACAGTTAAAGATGTTGATAAAAAATCAGTTACCAAGACAGCCATCTGTACTGTGTATCCTGCAAGATATTTGATTGGAATTAAACCAGTCAATAGATATCAGGACTTTAAAAAAACCTTTAAGTTTAATATTGTTGCTGTGAAAAATGACGGTGGAAAAACCAGACGAAAAAAGGTTATGGTTCGAATTACCAGAGAAAGCTGGAAATCAATTCTCACAAAGGGACCAGGGGGAACACTTCAGACTAAAAACATTCAAGTGAAGACCCTTGTTAAGCAGCAGGTAATGTATGTATCGAGTGTCCCAAAACTTTTTAATTATAAAGTAAAGAAATCAGGAACCTATAGCATAACAGTTCAGGGAGTTAACTCTATGGTATATGCAAGGGATAGTTTCTACGGCTTTGGTGGATCCTTCTATTCCTGGTTTTATAATAGTGATGATGCTTTGACTCTTGTTCCTGATAAGGTTCAATATAAGCCTGGAGAGAATGCTAAAATTCTGGTGCAGTCTCCCTTTAAAAAAGCAAGAGCTATTGTGACTGTTGAAAGAGAGAATGTATTGTGGCAAAGAGTTTATAATGTTCGAGGCGGTGGAAATCCAATTGTTATTCCGGTGAAAAAATCTTATCTGCCAAATGTCTACGTCAGTGTTATGCTCATAAGGCCCAGGGTTAAGGTTCCTCAAAATGCTTCACGGAAAATGAGAATTCATTATAGAAAAAATGACCTTGGTATTCCAAAGATGAAGATGGGTATTGTGAAGCTTTCCGTTGATAACTCTTCAAAAAAGGCAAAGCTCAAGATTAGAACAAATAAAGAAAGCTATGGCCCCGGTGATATGATGACTATTTATATTAACTCAGAACCAGGGGCTGAGATAGCAATGACCGTTGCAGATCGAGCCGTTCTTGATCTTATTGGATACTCTTATAATAATCCTGTAAATAAGTTCTATCAAAACTGGCCATTGGGAATCAGAGTTCTTGAAAATAGAAAATTTTTATTAAAACAATATCAGTTCTCAAAGAAGGGAAATAGTCCGGGAGGTCAGGGCAAGGGTGATGACCTTAATGGTGTTGGAGGATTCTCAAAGGATAGTGAGGATGGCTCTCGAAAGGATATTCGATACACTGCTTATTGGAAGCCTAATATAAGGGCTGACCGAAATGGAAAGGCAGTTATTCGTTTTAAGCTGCCTCATAATCTCACTACATTTAGAATCATGGCCTTTGCATCCATAAATGGAAAATACCGCGTGAAGAAAAAGGAGTTTCAGGTTAAAAAGGCAATGGTTATTCAAAAAAACCTTCCTCGTTTTATTAGACCTGGTGACGTCTTGAGGTTTGGTGCTGTAGTAACAAATCAGACTAATATAAAGGGTGGTTTCTATGTTAACATGACATCCCCATTATTGAAAATAACATTGAAAAGAAAATTTATCTACCTGAAGCCCGGTGAATCGAAGGAGGTCCTCTTTACCTCAAAGTTAAAGATTAAGAATTATAAGGCATTGCTCAATAAACTTATCAAAAACAATAAACGGAAAAATGGCCAGATTCTTGTTAAGGGCTGGCTTTCTGTGAAACCCTATAGAATCAAGCGTTTTTGGGCACAGGGATATAAGTCCAAAGACATTAAAGATAGACTTCTTTTTAAATTTCCAGTGAGGGAACAACCACCAGAAGAGGCCTTTACTATCTCGGGATTTACTGATAAGAAAACCAGTGAATATGTTTCTATACCAAGGAAAGGTGAAGTGCTTCAGGGAATGGGTGATTTAACAGTGTCATTGTCTCCAACAGCTCTTGTTGGATTAAACAAGGCCTTTACCTTCTTTAAGTCTAATCCTTATTTTTGTTTAGAACAAAGAGCCTCTGCATTTTTTCTGACAATGTCTGCAGGTAAGCTTTTAAAGGAATTTAATTTTCAACCACCATCAGGTAAGGCATATGACTTCAATAGAATTGAAAACCTCTTTCTTGGTGAATTAAAGAAATTTCAAAATTCAAATGGTGGTTTTAGATTATGGAAAGGTACTAAATCAAAGTATGACAATCCATATCTTACTGCCTACGTTGCTTTGGTCTTAACCCTAGCAAAAAAACAGGGATATTCTGTTCCATCAGATTCCTTATCTTCTGCTATTTCTTATTTGCAGGAGTATATACGCTATCCTAAGAAGGATGGAATCTCCTACGTCATGGAAACCTTTGCCCTCATAAACTATGTTTTTGCTGAAAATGGTGATTATAACTCATCCTTAACAAGGGCTTTGGTTTACAATGATAAATATTTATCTATAAGAGCAAAGGGATACCTTATGCTTGCCATTGCAAAGGGAGAGGGCCTGAGAACATATAAGAATCACAAGGTGCTTTCGAAATATATGTTGAAGATAAAAAATTCTATGGAGATCACCACAAGAAAGGTTCATTTTTCTGATGTTGTTGGCTCTGCCTATAAAAGGGCCTTCTATACAAAGGGGGCCACTCTCGGTGTTATTCTCAATGTAATGATGCACCTTGATTATCATAATCCTCTTATTAATAAGATGGTAAATGCCGTTATTGGTACAAAAAAGAATAACCTGTGGAGTGACAGTCATAGCTCAGGTGTTTTGGCTTATTCATTACTGCAATACAGGAATCTTTATGAAAAGAATAACACCAATGGTTTTAGTGGATTTGTTACATTAAACAAATCTTTAATTAAAAAGCAAAAGTTTGAAAACAGTCTCAAGGTTTTTACTCAAAAGATTGCTATCAATAAGTTATACAACTATGGTAAGGCTGGAAAAATTTATCCAATGACCTTTCGTTCTTCAAAAAGGGCTCGTTTATATTATTCAGCATCTCTTAATTATTATCCGAACCTGAAGGAGATTAAACCTCGTGACGAAGGTATTGGTGTTTATCGCAGGGTCTTGGATATGGCACGGGCTGATAAAAAGAATCCACGGGGTAAAGAAGTAACAACAAGGTTGAAGCGTGGAGAAATGTATCTGGTGCATCTTCGTATTGTTGTTCCAAAACCCGTTACAAATATAGTTATTCTTGATCCACTGTCTTCTAATACTGAGGTTGTTAATACTTCCTTCAAGACAGAGAAGTCTTCAATGGATAAATATACCAGAAGCAGCAGTAGTTATAGCTATTACTGGTGGCAGAGTGAAAATCCTGTTACTGAGTATAGAGATGACAGGGTTGTTATTACTCAGGATTATATGAGTGCCGGCATGCATGATTTCTATTATATAATGAGGCCTCTTGTTAAGGGACGATCCTATAAGCCTCAATGTAGTGCGAAACTCATGTATGAGCCCGAGGTCTTTGGCAGGTCATCAGCTGGAATAGTCTACGTCTATTGATTTAAAGATGGATGTATTCTAAAAACAAGATAATTTCTTCATGTGGTCTTTCTGACACATGAAGAAAAATAAATGATACGAATGATGTTGCATAATGATAAAACCTGTTATATTAACTCAAAAAAGAAAAGATTTTTTTTATCTTATAATTGTTCTTCTCATAATTATGTGGCCGGTAAATGCCTATATCTTTGAGCCCGTGAGAGCTTTGAAGATTTTTTCTCAAGAGGGCAATCTTTTGAAAACCCAGAGAGATAAGATAACCGATGCAAATATTCAATGGCTCTCACTTGAAAAATATCCCCCTTTTTTAATAAAGGCTCTTCTCTCTGCAGAAGATAGATTTTATTTTATTCATCAGGGCATTAATCCTCTGGCCATTTGCCGTGCCTTTGTGCAAAATCTAAAGGCCGGCAGAATAATCTCCGGTGGCTCTACAATTACACAACAAAGTGTTCGTATCGCAATGAAAGACAGGTTGTCAGATAACTCATGGCTACGAAAGCCTGTTGAAGCATTGTTAGCATTAAAAGTAAATCAAAAGATATCAAAGGATCAACTTCTTGAATTTTATCTCAACAGGGTTCCCGTGAGATTTAATTATACAGGCTTTGCAGCTGCATCAATGGGACTTTTTGGCAGAGATATTCGCTTCACGACAAGAGAAGAGCAGGTTGCTCTCGTTGTTTTATTGAGGGGCGGCTCTATCAACAAGAAGATCTTTAAGAAACGTTTCTCTAGTCTCTGGCATATATTGATGAAAAATAAGCCAGAGGGATTACGTAAACTGGCCAATGCAATCTATATAAAGAAATTTAGTGCTTTAAATGAGTCGAAGATAAAAACACTTCATTTTCAAAATTGGCTTCTTCAAAAATTTACCTATCTCAAAGGGAGTGTTAATACGACGATTTCTGACCAACTCAGTGTACGGGTAAATAGCATTCTAAAAAGTGAACTGGTTTTTCTTCAGAAATATTACACTGAAAATGGTGCTGTAGTTGTTTTAGAGATTCCTCAGAATGGTGAAAGAACTTTGAAGTTGAGAGTCATGGTTGGCTCTAAAAACTTTTACGGCAAAATCGAAGGACAGGTAAATGGCTGTGTTGCCATAAGAAACGCAGGGAGCACGCTGAAACCACTGCTCTACGGTCTGGTTATGGATCACCTGAAATTGAGGCCCTGGACCATTATTAATGACAGGGATTCTTCTGTCATTGCTGATAAAAACAGTACCTATCATCCTCAGAATTATGATCTATCATATTGGGGGCCCCTAACTTTAAGAGAGGCTCTGGGGTCATCAAGAAATATTCCAGCTGTAAATCTTTTAAAGCGAGTTGGTATTGATGTATTTTATGACTTTCTTTTATTAAATGGATTTGATCATTTAAAGTATGGTCCTCAGCACTATGGTCCTGCACTGGCTCTTGGAACAGGTGGTGCTTCTCTTTTAAAGCTTACCAGATCATACGGTGCCTTTATAAATAAGGGGATTCTTCTCCCAATAAAAATTGCATCAAACTCTAGTGGCAAAAATCTTTTTATTGGAAAAAGAGCACGACTCTATAGTAAAGAAACTGCATGGCGTATCACTCATATTCTTAATGATCAAAATATTAGAAGAAGAGCATCTGGTGATAGGAATTTTCTTGATTTCCCCTTTGATGTTGCAGCAAAAACAGGAACATCAAAGGATTATCGTGATGCCTGGACCATTGGGTATTCCAAAAAATATATTGTTGGTGTCTGGGTTGGCAATTTTTCCGGTAAAGCTATGCGCAGAGTTTCAGGTATATGGGGTGCTGGCCGCATCTTTCAGCAAGTGATGAGATTGCTTCATGAAGGAGAGAGTCCACGGTTTCTTAAGCCACAGGGATTTAAGGGGATTTCATTATGCAGAAGAACAGGATTGAGGGCTACAAAGTTTTGTCCTTCCTATACTGAAATGGTACATTTTCGAGATTCAATTCTTCGATCATGTAATTTACATAAAAGCTTCATCGCCTCTGCAGATAATGGGTATAATAAAATAATTCCTAAGGTTTTGTCTCCTGTTGATGGTGAGGTCTACGTTTTAAATCCTCTTTTGCCTGATTCTGTTCAGGCTGTTCCTTTGAGAATTTTATTTAAGTATTCTAAGAATAACTCATTTTATTATCAAATAGATGGTGGGATGAAAGCTCCTTTGAGACAGAGCATTGCTGATGCTCTGCGGTTTAAAAAGGGGGCACATAGGCTTAGGATTTTGAGGGAAGGGAGGGTTATTGAGAGGATTGACTTTGTTGTGAAATAAGTTTTTTCAATATTTATAGAATAAATTCTATAAATATTGAAAAAACTTATTTCTTTGGGATTTACATCATTCAATTATTATATGCATTGGTTTTTTGGGTTTGTGGGATAAATGATGCTTTAGTGCAGAGCCATTGGCTTCATCACAGAGTGGCTGCGGAACTCGGACATATCCTTGGTAGACTCAGACAGTCCTCGCCACTTTGTTGATGAATCCAATGTCTCTGGATTAGGATTGTTATGTTTAATTCTATTGATTTTGATTCTTATGTTAGATCGGAGTTTGTATTATTATAAGTGCTTGAATTAAAAGATTGGTTTTTATGATTTAGAGATAAATGATGCTTTAGTGCAGAGCCATTGGCTTCATCACATAGTGGCTGTGGAACTCGAACATAGGCTTGGTAGACTCAGACAGTCCTCGACACTTTGTTGATGAATCCAATGTCTCTGGATTTAGGTTGTTTTGTTTAATGCTGTTGATTTTGATTCTTATGTTAGATCGGAGTTTGTATTATTATAAGTGCTTGAATTAAAAGATTGGTTCTTATGATTTAGAGATAAATTATGCTATAGTGCGTAGCCATTGGCTTCATCACATAGTGGCTGTGGAACTCGAACATAGGCTTGGTAGACTCAGACAGTCCTCGCCACTTTGTTGATGAATCCAATGTCTCTGGATTTAGGTTGTTTTGTTTAATGCTGTTGATTTTGATTCTTATGTTGGATAGGAGTTTGTATTATTATAAGTGCTTGAATTAAAAGATTGGTTTTTATGATTTAGAGATAAATGATGCTTTAGTGCAGAGCCATTGGCTTCATCACATAGTGGCTGTGGAACTCGGACATAGGCTTGGTAGACTCAGACAGTCCTCGCCACTTTGTTGATGAATCAAATGGCTCTGGATTAGGATTGTTCTGTTTATTGCTGTTGATTTTAATTTTTATGTTTAATGACTGGTGATTTGTTGTTTTTATACTATTAATTTATATTACTAATTTATTCTTTAATTCATCTGTAACGTATTCCAGGTAGGGTTTTGCTTCTTCCATTGTTTTGAAGGGTCTTCTTAATACTATATCATCTGCTCCCTTTTTGCTTATTCCCGGGATGTTTCTCAATGATGCTACTGATAGTTCATTGATTGATTGGCCCACAGGCAATGTTGTTATTGATCGTTCTCTATGACCTATAACAAGGGCGTCAATGAATGTTTTTATTGGAATCTTTTCTGGGAAGCGGGCTGTTATTGCGTAGCTTGATATCTCTTTGCCGTAGGAATATTCATTGTTGTGATCGAGAATGTAGCTCTTTTCTATGATTGTGCCTACAGGATATATCTTTTCCATGAGGGGGATGTCTATGTCATCACGGATTTTATTTCGGTAATATTCGAATTTTTTTCTCAAGGGTCCTTCTGTTCGTTCAGAGTTTTCCATTGCTGTGCCAGGGTAGGGTGTTAGCTGCCTGATATTGATTCTTTTAATGAGTAGATCTTTTTCAACTATTTCTAATAGGGCTTTATAGTTCATTTCAAAGGTCTTTTTGTTTTCACCACGGAGACCGTGAATAATATTGATTCCCGGTAGCAATCGGGGAATTCCATTAACACGTTCACATCCTGCTTCATTAATTATTTCAATAACATCTATGACTCTTTCCGGGGCTACCTTGAGATTGTTTGCAGCAACTACAGTCGGGTCAAAGGATTCTACTCCAAGAGCCATTGTATCTCCAGGGCTCACTGCCTGAGCAATTGCTCTGATTATTCTTTTGCTCTCTTCTGGATATGAGGTAATGGTACCGGGATTTGCATTGTCAATGTTGAGAATCTCAAGATCTCCATTTTGTCTTATTTTTTTTAGTTCATCAAAAAGTTCAATTGCATATGATTCATTGGGTTGGGGAAATCCCTGTGAATATTTATTCAATAATGATCCGTGCTGTAAAATGTCAGCCTGTCTTCCAAGTCTTATTCTTGTGACCCCTGCATCGATAAGTGACTTTATTTCATTAAGAATGTCTTCATTGCTTCTAAATTCCACAGCACCAAAAAGACCCTCTGAACAAAAGGAGCAGTGATGTTCTCTGGGGCATCCCCGAGAGGTTTCTACCTCACATATTATATTGGGATACCAAGGATGGTGTTTTACTATTTCTGAACCAGCCTTGTTCCATTTGGAAAGTTGCTCTAGGCTTCTCCTGCCTTCAATGGTATCACCTTTTGCAATATTATATGCAAAGTATTCAATGTCCTGTGAGGTTGCATGGACATTGTCGTGTTGATGTAAAACAGTTGTAATGGGGCCGCCTGCAGCAAAGCGTTGCTTCGTATTTGAGATGAAAATCTTTTCCATCTCTGCTGCGGTTCCGATTCGTGCTCCAAGATATCTTCCCGGTACCACGGCTCCACCAAAAATAAATGCCATTTTATAATTATCAATGAGCTTGTATTCACTGAGTCGTAGATCATCTATGGTGAGAAATGTAATGTTTTCCTGGGCAACGCCGGAATCTATAAGTGCACCATAGATTGATCTTCCATAGGGTGCAATAAAGGGAGGTACTCCAAGGCAAGCCGGCTCATCTACGTAACAGTCAAGTATTGCATATTTCATAATATATTAATTACTGAATGGATGTCTTTTATTGAATGTCTGTTGATTTTTTCTTCAACCTCAAGAACAAAATTTTTATTGTCTTTTATAATATTGATGATTTCTTCGGTTCTTCCATAGCGGATTATGAGATCCTCAACCCTTTGATCTAGTGAAACAATGACGTCATGCATGACTCTTTTGTCTGCATAAAAAACCAGCTCTCGTTCTTCAATGGGGCCTTCTTTAACAAAATCTTTAAAGAAGACATGGGATTCAACTATATATGCAATATCAGGGAGGTTCATCTTGCGAAGTATTGCCCCCCCTTCAATATCGTGTTTTCTATTGCCTGTTTCTATTGCCCAGGTTTTAGCAATATCATGTAAAAGTGCTCCTGCAATTACGAGATCACAATTTAAGGGGTTTTGATCAATGAGATTATTATAGAGAGCAAGAGCTATGTTTTTAACCTCAATGGAATGGGCTTTAATATTGTCAAGCATATGATATTGCTTCATGATGTGGAGGCATTCTTCTTCTGTTGGAATAAGTTGATTCATGAAATCAGAATGAAATGAAGATGAGAAAATGTAAAGAATTTTATGAAAGCATTGGTAAGAATATGGGAGGCATGAGCCTCCCATATGTTCAATCTATTAAGTAGACATTTTGTCTTGAATCTCTGCCAATTCTTCAGGAGAAAGTTCTTCTTTTTTTGCAAGAGACTTGAGCACAGCTCTTTCATTATAACGAATAAATAATATTAATCCCATGACGAGAAAAATAATTGCGACTATGGCTGTGTATCTTATTCCCTTGTCAAAACCGGGAATATCACCAAGAATCATAACAGATGGAAATAATAAACCACCAACCATTTGACCCATCTTTTGCATAAAAGTTCTTGCTCCAAAGAATATACCAGCTTTAAAATTTCCAGTTTCTATTCCATCTGCTTCAGCAATATCAGCAACTATTGCATTAGGGAGAATACCAAATATAGCCAATGGAATTGCAGCAAGAAGCATTAATAAATAACCTTGAGGAAGATTAGATGAATAGTCATATTTAACTTTCAATTGTTTTCCTATGAAGCTTTTTGGAACTTTAGTGAATTTTATGCCATATTTTCCATAGTTCTTATATTCTTGTATTCCAGAATCAATTGTATTCTTTTTTCCTTGTGGATCAATTATGATTTTGTTGGTTCCAAGGTAAAGATTAATAGGATCCTTTATCTTGAAGTAACCTTTAATTGACGAGGCAAAAACAGTAACTGTATTTTCAATAATTTTCTTTGAATTATTGTCTCTATAGTTGTATTTGACTGTAATTTTATTATTAAATGATTTGATTGTATTTTTTTTGAAAAATAATGTGAATTTTCCATACAATAATCCAGTTGAAAAATCTTTTTCTTGAATGAGTTTTTCATTTTTTATATTAACAGAATTGACTTTAATAATTGAACCATTAAGACCATCTAGTTCTATGTAACAAAATAATTTGAATTCTTCAGGTTTTACAACAATTGTTTTGTTTACAACTGCTGAGTCTTTGGAAGTCTTCATTTTATAATTTGCTTTTAAGCCCTTTGTCGATGCAAGGGTAAGATCTTTATTAATGATTGCTCCGTAAACATTTTTTGGTTTTATTAATGTATAATCCTCATTCTCTTTTAAAACTTTAATTACTTTATCATCTTTATCCTTCAGGCCTTCATTAAGAGTAACACTATGTACTTTTAATTTTGAAGAGTTGTAGTTTTGCCATTGAATAGGATAAAAGTTATTGTTTGTTGCTTGATAAATTGGAGTTTTATAAATTGAATCTTTCTGAGAATCATGAAGTGGATAAAAACCTAAAAATACGGTGAAAAGGTATGCTGCTATAAAAGCTCCAAATCCAAAGATTAACATGGGCTTTTTTCCAACTTTCTTCGTTATAAAGTTAATTGGAATATAAAAAAGAAATGAAAGGGCAAACATCATTAACTGTAATTGAGATGTGACGGATTCTTGTAGTCTCAATAAAATTGTCACATAATATACTAATCCAGTTGTAATGATAGCCATAGCAGCCCAATAAGCTAAATCAGATAGAGTGAAATATAGAAAGTTTTTGTTTTTAAATGCAGATCGTAATGATTCAAAAATTCCTTCTTTTGAAATATTATGTTCGCAATATTTTTGCTCATCAATAAATATAATTGGTAATAGCATAAGCAAAAAACCAACTATAGCAAAAATGGCCATTACTATTTGAAATGATTTTGTGGGATCATATCCCATACTTTGAAAGATATTTTTAAAGGTATAAACTTGTGAACCTACAGCAGCACCTAGAGCCCACGTTATAGAAATAAGAGTACTCAGCAATAGTCTTTCATTTGGATTATGACCAAGTTCTGATAATAATGCGAAATACGGTGTTACATACATTGTCATGAACCAATAAAAAATTATTAATATTGAAAAGACCCATATTGAATTTATAATGCTACTACCCTGGACAGGTGGCAAAAATACTAGAAATGATAATAATGCAAAGGGAAGCACACTAATTGCTAGAAATTTTCTTCTTCGACCAAATTTAGACTTACTTCTATCTGAATATCCTGCAATTAAGGGATCAGTTATTGCATCAAATAATCTACCTGCAGCATATGCTAATCCAATCAATGTGAGGACTCCTAGTACATATCCTTGATAAATTCTAGGTGGAAAGGTAGCAGCACCTGTTTTGGGAGGCATGTAAAAATAAACTAAAACCATTCCTGGTGCAAATGATACCAGAGACCAACCAAATTGACCTAAGGCATACATTATCTTTTTCCACATGGGAAGTTTCTGAACACTCATCTTTTTCTCCTGATTTATAATGAAAACATAATTATTGAACAAAATTTAATATTTATCAATTATTTTTTAATTTAAATACAGGTCAACGAATAATTGATAACGATTTATGTCAATGGCAGATTATCTTATATTTGTGATCAATCAGTTGTGAAGTGTACAGAAAATTTGCAAAAATAGATGTTAAATACTTGACTTATAAATATTCAAGATTTTTATTAAGGCAACTTTCTTAGACCTAAAAGATAATATAAATATAAAATGTGCGATCTTTTCTAATGAAAGAAATATAGAAATAGTATGAGGAGTAAAGTATGAATGAGCGTCACTTATCCACCATAATCAGAAAGAGTAAAGATGCATTTTCTGATTTTTCTGCAACACGTATTAAGCGCAATGGACAATGGGAAGAAATGACCTACAAGGAATTGGGTGAAAAAATCGACAATGCAGCAAAGGCTTTATTGGATATTGGTATCAAACCTGGAGATATGGTGGGAATTTTTTCAGAAAACACACCTGAATGGGCTATAGCTGATTTTTCAATCTTATCAACCAGAGCAGTTTCAGTCCCGATTTACGCAACAAACACATCAAAGCAGGCAGAATATATAGTTAATGATGCAAAGCTTAAGGCAATATATGTTGGAAATCAGGGGCAATATGATAAGATATTAGAATTTTTTGACTCTGTCTCATTTCTGACAACTCTCATCGTAACCGATGAATCTGTTCCTCTAAAGGGTGATCATTCTATATATCTTAAGGATTTCATTGAAAAGGGTAATGCTTCACAAAAGGATGATGAACTTTTTAAGAATCTTGACGAAGCAAAGGAAGATGAACTTGCTACCTTGATCTATACATCAGGTACCACAGGTGACCCTAAGGGTGTAATGCTTACTCATAAAAACTTTATTCATCAGATTGAAGCAGTAAGACAGTGCTTTAGTGTTGGAACAACAGATAAATCATTGAGCTTCTTGCCTCTTTCACATGCCTATGAAAGAACATGGAACTTCTGTGTTTATAACTGGGGTGTACAAAATAATTATCTTGCAGATCCAAAACAGGTAGTTGAGGCAATGAGTGAGGTTAGACCCACTGCAATGGTCAGTGTACCTCGTTTATATGAAAAAATTTATGCTACAGTATATGATAGAATTGAAAAGGCCTCAGGTCTTAAGAAAGGGCTCTTTACATGGGCTGTTAATACAGGAAAAAAATATAATTATAAGAAATACGGCATGGGAAAAGGCGGTCCTTTATTAGGATTGAAATATTCTCTAGCTGATAAGCTGATATTAAGTAAATTGAGGGATATTGTTGGTGGTCCAAAGAATTTCTTTTCTGCAGGTGGTGCACCACTGGCAAAAGAGATCGAAGAATTCTTCTTTGCTGCAGGACTACTTGTTTGTCAGGGATATGGACTCACTGAAACTGCACCAATGTTGACATTTAACTATTCTACGAAATTTAGATTCGGTACCGTTGGTAGTGCCTGTCCTGGGGTTACCCTTAAGATAGCTGATAGCGGTGAGATCTTAGCTAAGGGTGATAATATAATGGTTGGTTATTATAATAAGCCTGATGCAACAGCAGAAGCCATTGTTGATGGTTGGTTTCATACTGGAGATGTTGGTGTTATTGATGAAGATGGTTTTTTAAGAATTACTGACAGAATTAAAGACCTCATTATTACAGCTCAGGGAAAGAATATTGCTCCTCAGAGAATAGAGATGATGGTTGGACAGGATCATTATATAGAAACCCTTGCTACAATTGGAGACAAGAGAAAGTATATATCAGCTCTCATCGTTCCTTCTTTTGAAAATCTTGAGGGTTATGCTAAGGATAATGGTATTGAGTTTTCCTCTCGTGAAGACTTAATTAAAAATCCTGAGATTATTGAGTTCTATGAAAAAAGAATTGCTGATCAATCAGTAGAGCTCGCTGGTTATGAAAAAATCAAGCGATTTACTCTCCTATCTGAGGAGTTCACCCAGGAAGCTGGTTTAATAACTCCTACATTGAAGATTAAAAGAAAGGCAGTATCTGCAAAGTATAATGATCTTATTGATGCAATGTATGCAGACTAGGATTTAGTTTAAAATAGAAAGTTTAAAGTCAAAAGTTCTAAGTAAAAAGTCGAAGGTGATTATTCCTTCGGCTTTTTTGCTTGAATGATGTCCCCTGTTTTGGTATTATGCATTAACAACTATAGCATTATATCGAATAACAGCTAAGGGGTATATCATTGAAGCTCATTACTGATTTTCATATCCACTCTCACTTCTCCATTGCAACGAGCAAAAAATTAATCCCTGAATATCTTCAATACTTTGGCAGACTAAAGGGCATCAATATTATAGGTACTGGTGACTGTATTCACCCCGGGTGGACAAAGGAACTTCAGCAAAAGCTTGAGCCAGTTGAAAATGGTCTTTTCAAGTTGAAAAAAGAATATCACCTTCAGGAAACAAAGGATCTTCAAGGGGACAATATTCCTGATGATGTATACTTTATGCTCACCGGTGAATTGAGCAGCATATACAAGAGAGATGGTAAGGTTAGAAAGGTTCATAATCTTGCTGTGTTTCCAGATTTTGAATCCTTGTCAAAGGTGCAAAATAAATTAGATTCAATTGGAAATATTCGTTCCGATGGAAGACCTATTCTGGGGATTGATTCAAGAGATATTCTTGAAATGGTTCTTACGAGCAATGATCATTCCTTTTTGATTCCAGCCCATATTTGGACTCCATGGTTTTCGGTCCTTGGTTCTAAGTCAGGCTTTGATTCAATAGAAGAATGCTACGGTGATCTGACCTCTGAGATTTTTGCCCTTGAGACGGGGCTTTCTTCTGATCCTGCTATGAACTGGGCCTGTAGTTTTCTTGATAGATTCCAACTCGTTTCAAATTCTGATGCACATTCTCCTGAAAAACTCGGCAGAGAGGCAAATCTCTTTAATATAGAGGCTGGTTACCAAAATATATATAATTCACTTAAAAGCGGAGAAGGCTTTTTAGGAACTATTGAATTCTTTCCTGAAGAGGGGAAATATCATCTTGATGGCCACCGGAAGTGTGGCATTAGATGGAATCCCATGGAAACCCTTGATCATGATGCCATATGTCCTGTTTGTGGTAAAGAGGTTACAAAGGGGGTGATGTACAGGGTAGCTGAGCTTGCTGACAGAAAGATTGGAAAAAAGGCTCCTCATAGAAAGGATTTTAAATCTATAACCCAACTTCAGGATATTATAAAAGAACTCCTGGGCATTAAGAGTGCTTCAGCCAAAAAGGTAGTCAATGAATACCATAGATTGATTCAAACTGTAGGATCTGAATTTCATCTCCTCCTTGATGCGCCCCTAGATCAACTTAAAGAAGCTGGTGGAGAGGTCTTTGGAGAGGGTATCAGACGTTTAAGAGAGGGTGAGGTTACTATTGATGATGGATATGATGGTGAATTTGGCTCAATAAAGGTTTTTAATGGAATTAAAGAGAAAGATTTCTCTGTAAAGAAAAATAAATCATCTAGGGAACTGCATTCAAATGAAGACTTCAATATTGAGTCATTTAAGAAAAAACTTCCTGAAAGAGATACTATTGAAAAAAGAACAGCAATTGATAAATCTTTAAGTGATATGCAGCAAATCGCAATAGAGCATTTTAAGGGACCAGCAATGGTTACTGCAGGTCCGGGAACAGGAAAAACCTATATACTTATTGAAAGAATTAAATACATTATTGATCACCATAATGTATTACCTGAATCTATCATTGCCTTAGCATTTTCAAATAGAGCTGCTCGTGAAATGAGAGAAAAATTATCCAGTGCTTCTCAGTATAATGGTGTAATAGCTGCTACCTTTCACATCTTTGGTTTATCTATTTTAAGAGATCACTTCGAATATTTTCAAAGAGAGGTTGATTTTAGACTTCTCGATGATGAAGAGCGATTGCAAATATGCGATAAAATTGATGCAAAGAAATCAAAAAAGATATTACAGTCAATCAATGAATATAAAGAGCAGCTTATTCCCCCAAAATATGAAGAAGAGTATTTGAAATATGAAGAGATGCTAAAAGAACTCAATGCCTTTGATGTGCCTGATCTCATATTTAAAGTAAATAATCTCCTTGAAGAAAATAATTCTATTAAAGAGAAATATCAAAACAAAATAAAATGGATCTTGGTTGATGAGTTTCAGGATGCCAATGAGATTCAATATCAGCTATTAAAGAAAATTGCTCAACATGGAGATAGAAACATTTTTATTCTTAGTGACCCTGACCAGTCAATCTATGGGTTTCGAGATGTATTAAAAGATGCATCCAAAAAACTTAAAAATGATTTTCCATTATTAAAAAACATTTCCCTTGATGGGAGTTATAGATGTCCGCAGTTCATATTACATGGAGCAGCTGATGTTATAGAAAAAAAGAAATCCCTGGATGGCTATGATTCAGGAGCAAAACTTCAGGTCCATCAATCTTTAACTGATAAAGCTGAAGCAGAATGGATTGCCAGTACGATTGAACTTCTTCTTGGTGGCACCAGAACCTCTCCAGGTGATAGTACCATGAGTACAGGAGATGATGAATATTTTAGTCTCAATGATTTTGCCATTCTTTGTAGGTCATCCTTCATGTTTGGTTCACTGGTCAAGGCATTAAGTGATCACAATGTTTCTTCAATAGTATATGATAACAGGTCATGGTTCAGTCAATATCCAACAGATGTGATTTTAAAAAAAATGAAAGAAGCTTACTTTGGTGAAAGTGCTGATGATTCTATGGTAATTATTGAACTTTTTGAGAAAGAGATGCCTTGTGATACTATAATATCTGAGATTGCAGCACTTCTCAATATTGAGGATTATGTTATTCTGCCTTTAGTAGATTTCTCTCTTCAATTCGAATCTAATTATGATCGATTTTTCCGTGAAATCTTGCTTAATGGAGGTGTTGATAGTTACCGTAAAGGAACAGGAGCAGTATCAATTATGACAATTCATGGATCAAAGGGCCTGGAATTTCCCTGTGTATTCGTACCGGGCTGTGAAGAAGGGATACTTCCATTTTCATTATTCAATAATTCTCATATTGCTGAAGAAGAAAGGCTCTTTTATGTAGCAATGACGAGGAGTAGTAGGAGATTATTCTTAACCTCAGCAAAAAAACGTTATTTTAAAGGGAGAGTTCTAGAATCTAAAGAAAGCTCATTTGTGCAAAGGATAAGAAAAAAGATTTTAGATGTAACAACTGATGTTGAAGAAAAACATATTTCTTCAGAGAATCAACTTGACCTTTTTTCGTAAAAAATAATTTTATACTTTTTAAGATCTGTAATTCTATTGATAAAAAGCCTTATATCGAATAAATTAGATAAATATCATGATTTTATGAATTTAATATTTTTTTGCTCAATTTTAAAGCACTGGTGGGCGATATATTGATAAGCTTAAATTTGCTCTTGCATTTGGCTGAATAATGGATATAATATTGATATGACAAATAATATACAGACAAAACGAAAACTCATTTTTGAGTTCCATAATCCAATCTATTCTCAAGCAAAGATAGATATTCTTCGTGCAAATGATGTTAAAACAATCTTTGTAATAACATCAGATGATCCCAAAATTACAGCTGCAATGGTAAATCAGTTTGAAGAAAGCGGTTTCAAGGTAAAGGTTATTGCAGTTACTAATCTTAATGAAGATAAACTTCCTGAGATTAAGAAATCAGTGGCTGAGATAGACAAGAGTTTTAAAGAAGGAAATTGTCATATAGTTTCATATAAAGATAAATACTCTGGTTCAGTTATTGCATGCTATTATCGATATATTGGAAAAACCCTTGATGATGCTATTAAACGTGTCCGTAAAATACGAAAAGATATTGAGCTTGAACCAAAGGAGATCAAATTTATTCATAATTTTGATCACTATATGAAGGTCATAGAGTCCGGTGGGGATGAGAGCCTGGATGTGAACTCTCTTGCTCTTGATAAACCTTCCGTAGATCTTGACATTCCAGAGATCAGGTTATCTGAACCTGTAGTTGAAGAAGAAAGAAAACCCACAGAGCCAGACCTTTTCGATGAAAAAAAGATAGAACTTAAAGAAAATGATATTAAAGATGAAAATCTTCAGCAGCCTATTGAAGATGATATATCTAAAGACAAGATAGAGATAGAAACCCCTGAACCACAGGAATCTAAAGAAATAATTGCCCAGGATGCCCCTGTAGTTTCAAAACATAAAATCATAGATGATGAAACAGAAGAAGAGATTTTTATTCCAGCGCAAAAGGGATCTTTTCGAAAGTTTATTAGTTCACTCCAATTTAAACTGCTTGTTATTATTTCACTCATTGTAGCAGCCTCATTAACAGGAATGATTCTCTATGCAACTGGTTCATTCATGAACAGAACAGAAAATGATGAAAGAGAATATATACTTGAGAAATCTAATTTAATCTCAATGCAGGTTGAGGCAACCTTTGTAACCACCATTGAAAAAGCCAGAACAATGGCAATAAGTATGGTAGAATCAATAGATAATAATTTTTATAAAAAGATACTGAGGGATGAAAAGAATATTCTCTATTTTTCTATTGGGAGATCAGAGGGTAATACTCTGAGAATCATAAAAGAAGCTTATAATGGAAAAGAGATTAACAATAATTCACTTTATCAAAGTATTCCATTGTCCATAAAAAAGAATAATAAAGAATTCAAGGCATCTTTACGTGGTGACACTGTGGTGATCAATGAATCTCCAGCTCTTGGAGCTCCCATGTTGGCAATTAGTATTCCTCTACAGAAAAACAATTATTCAGGTTCTATAGTAATCATTTACGTGAAAATGGATCGTTTTCTTGAGGCATTTACTGTTAAGGGAAAGGAGTATCTTAATGTATTTATGGTAAGAGAGAATGGTGACGTCATAGCCCATAAAGATCCATCCATGGTCTTATCCGGCAGTAATCTTACGGATATTCCTATTGTTAAATCAATGTCTTCCTCATCTCAGAAAAATAAATCTGAACCTTTTGTATCCAAAAAAGGAATTTCAATGCTTGGATCCTTCAATAAAATAAGCTATGGTCACCTGGCAGTAATAGCAACGGTGAATAAAGAAAAAGCCCTTGAAGAGGTCTATACTATTAGAAGAAGAAATCTCTATCTCATGGCCATTGTTTTGGCAGGAGCATTTCTTTTTGTATATTTCTTTTCTAAAACAATAACACAACCAATAATTAAACTGGTTAGAGCAACTGAACAAATCAAGGCTGGTAACTATCATGTTAATATCAGAGCTACTACAAAGGATGAAATTGGTGATCTTACTCAGTCCTTTGTAGAGATGGGTAAGGGGCTCGAAGAAAGAGAAAAGATGAAGGATGCCTTTGGTAAATTTGTTAATGAAGAGATTGCTCAGCAGGTAATGAAAGGAGAGATACATCTTGGTGGTGAAAGAAAAACCGCAGCTATCTTCTTTTCTGATATTAGATCTTTTACTGCAATCTCTGAGAAACTTGAACCTGAAGAGGTTGTTGAGTTTCTCAATGAATATATGACTTTAATGGTTGATTGTGTAAATCAAACTGCCGGTGTTGTTGATAAGTACATTGGTGATGCAATAATGGCTGAGTGGGGAGTTCCTGTTTCAAAGGGAAATGATACAGAAAATGCAGTTACTGCATCACTTATGATGAGAGAAAAATTGTTGAAATTCAATAGCAATAGAGGTGGTGACAGAAAGCCAATTATTCAAATTGGTTGTGGCATCAATACTGGTCCTGTGTTGGCTGGCCAAATTGGTTCAGAAGATAGAATGGAATATACGGTTATTGGTGATGCAGTAAACCTGGCATCACGTATTGAATCCTTAAATAAGCCCTTTGGCACTGATATTCTTATTAGTGAAGATTCATATAAGCTGGTTGAAGGAACTTTTGCAGTTGAAATAATGTCACCCATTAAAGTAAAGGGAAAAGAGGAACCGCAGCAGATATATGCAGTTCTTGGCCGACTTGATGATGTAAATAGACCAAAATCACTAAGTGAATTGAGAAAACTAATTGGTGTTGATATGTCTAATGTAACAGGCGAAGCTGAAGAGGAAATCAAATATGAAATCCTTGAGTGATATTCTTGTTGTTTCAATAACATCACTGGTTATCATTACGTTTTCAACTCTTTTGTTTATAGATCTCAATAAAAAATTTGATGCTGGTGACGCAAAACAAATAGGTGAAATCTGGTTTAAGAAAAAATCAGCCTATAGAAAATTTTCTACCAGAGCTGTGTGGCAGCAGATTGAAAAAAAATCACCAATCTATAATTATGATTCTATAAAAACTGAAGATGACTCAGAGGCAGTTATAAAATTAGCTGATGGTACTGAAATTATTCTCAATGAAAACAGTATGATTCTTCTGTCCCTCAATAAGAAGAATATTTCACTAGATTTTCGAAAAGGATCAATTGCAACCAAGAGAACAACAGTTACAGGGACTAATATTGCAAACCTCACAATTAAATCAGGAAATACATCGGTTAGTGCTGCAAAATCAAATTTAAATCTGAGCAAGGGAAAGAAGAATGATATCAATTTGTCAGTTTCTTCAGGATCAGCTGTAATTAAGAGTGGTAATCAAGAAAAGAAGATTGATAAAGATCAGAATGCTGTTATCGGCAAGAATATCAAAGTAGCAAAAAATAATTTTACCTTATTGAGTCCTTTGGCAAATAGCTATATACTATCTCAAAAAAAGATAAATCTGGTTAAACTGACGTGGAAAAGTTCTTTAAAAGGAAGAGAAATCCTTGAAATCTCAAAGGAATATAGCTTTAATAAAACTTATCAAAAAAGAATAACCAGAAGAAAAACAGCAATAGCATTGTTGCCTTCAGGTATTTATTATTGGAGAGTTAAGAGCTATAATGCAAAATCAAAACAATATGATTTCAGTAATATAAATAAATTTTCTTTTATTTCAGTTGCAAAGCCTCAGTTAATTTTACCTCAAAGAAGGGAGTCCTTTTACTATAGAAAAAAGACTCCATCTGTTCGATTCAGATGGTCATCAAGTGAATACCCCTCAACGTATAGTTTGGTTATATCTAAAAAAAGAGATTTTTCTTCACCTGTTGTACTTAAAAAAACATCTTTTACATCACTGGTTTTATCAAATCTTCCAAAGGGACAATATTACTGGAGAGTTGAGCAGGTCGCTATTATTGGTGCATTGAAGAAGACATTGAATTCAGAAAGATCTTTTTTTAATGTAACAGAAAAAATGAAAATTGATAAACCAATATTATCATATCCTCCAAATAGAAAAATAATTAATAAACTCATGGTTGATAAGGGATTGATAACCTTTTCATGGCAGAAAGGCAGAGAAATTACAAAAACCAATATTGTAATAACTAAGAATAATAAAAATGTGATAAATAGAATTACAGATAGTAATTTCATTAAACTACCTGGAAAGCTTTCTGTAGGAAACTATGTATGGTACGTTGAAGGAATTCTTGAAGATGGTTCAAAAACAGGACCTTCAACGAAAAGGAATTTTTCAATTGTACCCATTGTTAACGTAAGACTTATTGATCCTCCTCATAAAGCACAAAGAACTGTTGGCAGAATATTTGGAAGAATAAAATTCACCTGGAATTCATCCTCAATTCCTTCCAAGTATGTTATTGAAATCGCAAAGGATAGAGCTTTTGGAGAAGTGATAATGAAAAGAACTTCTCTATCATCAGTTATATCTTTAAGGGGATTAAAGCAAGGAAAGCTCTTTTGGAGAGTTAAGCAGGCTGATTTTAAAGACAATGTCTTGTCTACATCGGACATAAGAGAATTAGTACTCATCAAGAATCTAAATGAACCAAGATTGCGATATCCTCGAAACAATAGAATTGTTAATATGAAATATAAAAATAGTTTAGACTTTAGATGGAGACGAGTAAAAGAAGCAGATTTTTATAGATTCAGACTCTATAGATTGACTGGCGCCAGAAAAGTCTATATATTACAAAAGACCTTGAAAAATGAGAGGTTTTCATTAATTGAACTTCAGTATTTATCTGAAGGTACCTTTACATGGTCAATAGAGGCTATTGATACTCTTAAAGGCAAAGTTGTTCGAAAAAGTAGAATTAAAGAGGAAAAATTCAGGATAATACTTGGTGAAAAAATTAAAAAACCTGAGATTTCAACTATTAAGATACAGAAAATTGATTAAGTGTAAAACAATATTAGTTATTTTGGCATCTTTTTTGTTTATGTATTCATCAGTATTTGCTGTTAATGATGAGCCAAAAAAAGAGCCATTAAAAAAAACGAGAATCACCTGGCAAAAGGTTGATGGTGCCCTCGCATATCATGTTGAAATCAGAGATATCAATAATAAAAGACTTGTTTTTAAAAAATCCGATAAAAATTCCCTCGATTTTGTTTTGCCAAATGGCTCTTACAAACTAAGAATAGGTGCATATAATAAATTTAATAAAATCGCTGCCTGGTCTGCCTGGGGTGATATAAAGATCAATCATCTCTACGCTGGTGATTTACTAAAAAAAGATTTAGATAAGAAGAAACTTGAAGAAGAGAAACGCAGAAAGCTTGAAGAAGAGAAGCGTAGAAAGCTCGAAGAAGAGAGAAAAAAGAATAAAGGAAAAAATCCCTATAAGGGTGATGGTATCTTTGCCATTGGTTTGAAGCTTTCTATTGGATGGAGTTTTAATCAGATAATTGATCCCTGGACTAATGCCTATGATTCTTCTCCCTTGGCTGGACAGATTGTCCTCTCCTATGGTTTGGGAAATATTAACAGCATCAAGAAAATTCCCTTTGTAAAATGGTTTGGTCTTGATTACGTATATCACTATGTTCGATATACCAGTAAGGCATCTATTGTTGGTCTTGATTCAAAACTACAACTTTTTTCCTGGGGACTAAATCTCAGTATTACCTCTGATTTCGATTTTCCTCTTAATTTCATCATTAGATTTGGTGGTGGTTTAACCTATTCAAACCTTAATTTTACAACATCCGGTCTAGTTGGTTATACTGATGGTACTTATATAAGAAAATCCTTTGATTTTTTCTGGAACGCAGGTGTGGCTATGGAAATAAGATTTTGGCACGTACACTTTGAGATTGGAGCTGATTTTTATAATATATTGTACACGCAGAATCCTATGTACGGCATTAGATATTTCATATCTGCAGGTGTTCGCTTTTAGATAATTACTATGTAATTATCCATTTGTGTTAATTATTATAAATATGAAACCTATACTTCTCGAAAAACATAGAGTTCCTGAAGGAACTTCAACTGTTAGATGTAAAGAATATATTCCCGGTATATTGCATCGAATCATCTCAAAAAAATCTTTGAGAAAGAAGATGGATAAAGGTGAAATCTTTTTAAATGGAGAGGTGCTCAAGCACTTTAATCTGGTTCAAAGTGGAGATCTCATAGAACTTTACGGCAATCCTCAACATTTTAAAACCTTTGATCTTCCTTTAACTGTATTGTATGAAGATCAGCATATTCTTGCTGTAGAAAAACCTCCAGGTATTCCAGTAAATGGAAATAGTCATAAAACCCTTGAGCATGCCTTGCCCTATAATTCCCTGTTATCAGATGAATATGATTCATTGTCTTATCCTATGCCTTTACATAGACTGGATGTTCCTACAGGGGGCATTGTTTTAACAGCAAAAACTCTTCGATGTCAACAGATATTGGGTCTTGATTTTGAGCATCGGAAAATAAAAAAAAGATATAGAGCCGTTGTTGTTGGAGAACCTCAACAAGAGATTATAACTGAACCAATTGATTCCAGAGAGGCTGTTACACGGTGTGAAATTCTTGAAACAAAAAAATCATTAACCTATGGAAAGGTGAGCCTCGTAGACCTTTTTCCAGAAAGTGGTAGAAAGCATCAGTTGAGAAAGCATATGGCTTTTATCGGTTGTCCTATAATTGGGGACACCCTTCATAATGATGAAAAACAGATTTTTAAGGGCAAGGGATTGTTTTTATGGGCTGTTGAAATAACTTTTTCTCATCCAGTAACTTCAATGGAGATGAGAATTGAAGTGAAAACACCAGATAAGTTTTTTACATATTTAAACAGAGAAGACTCAAGGTGGAAAAAATTTAACTTGTAACTTTTCTTATATTTTGCATATAATGTATTAATTATTTTGCCTGGAGGCATCAATGAAACAGCTGTTCATCCTCATTTTTTTGATTGTTTTTTTTATTTCCTGTGGAACAGGTTTTCAAAAAGAAAAAGAAAGTAATGACACAATTGGTGAAGCAAACATTATAACTGTCTCTAAGGCTGTTAAGGGCTATATTCAAAGCGCTACAGATACTGACTTTTATAAGTTGCAGGTTGATACTGAATCAACTTGTGAGATTAATCTTAGTGCTGTAAAGGGAGTTAATCTTGCTATAAAGGTTTGGAGTGGTGAGTCTACTCCTTTGGTTGTTAAATTTATTGATGATACAAGAAAGTCATCTCCTGAACACATGGCAAATTTACATTTAAAACCGGGAACATATTATTTTCAAGTTTTACATGGAGTAAGAGATAAGAAAAAGAAAAATACTGAAACTCCATATATATTAAAACTCAAAACACAAATTTCTGCAGAAGAAGAGAAAGAGCCAAATGATGTTGCCAATGACGCAACAAAATTACAGGTAGGATCAGAAATAAAGGGATTCTTTTCTCCGGCATATAATCACAATAATTACAGTAAATCTGGAAAGTTAATAGAAGAGGATTGGTACGTTCTTGATGTAAAACTTGAGGATGGTAATGCCAAGCTTCTTTCAGTAAATCTTAGTGGTGTTGTTGGCATCAATAGCACTATTAGCCTCTATGATAACAATAATAATCTCATAAAGGTGGTTGATGGTAATCCAGCAGGAGGAGATGAGTCAATTAAGGCTATTGGAATAGTTAAGGATACAACATTCTTTATTAAGGTAAATGGAAAGGGATACAATTCTAACAATATTACACCCTATTATCTTTCAGCCACTTTGATAGATTATGATCCAACCATGGAGATGGAGCCCAATAATACCTTCGAAAGATCCAATGAGATGAAGGGTTCTTTAGTCAAAGGGCAGCTCAATGATCCCGGAGATAGTGATCTTTTTTTGAAAAAAACAGAAAATGAAGGATATTATACCATAAGAGTCAGTGCTCCGGAAAATTGTGATATTATGTTTGTCATTTACAGTAAAACGATGAAAAAACTTTTCCAGGTAAATAATGGAAGAAAGAATGTAAGTGAAATTTTGCCAAATTTTTATCTTAATGGACCTGTATATATTAGAGTAAAAAGTAAAAATAGTGTTGAAAAAAATGATGGAATCTATGAACTTACTATAGAGAAAAATGATATTTCAGGTCTTTATGATCTTGAGCCCAATGATTCAATTCAAAAGGCAGTTTTGGTGAGATCAAAGGTTATTAAGGGTTATACCTCCTATAAAAAAGATAAAGACTTTTACTTTATCAAAAGTGAAAGTAGGGGGAAAAAGATTGTTAATATAACAGCACCTAAAAATGGATCCATTGTGGTTTCATTGACAGATCCATTTGGCAATACAATGCAGAGTATAACCGTTTCTCAGGGTAAATCTGTTATTTTAGATGAAATGTTTGACATGAAAAATTATATTCTTGTTGAATCAAAATCTGAGGATTATGAAAATCATTATATTTTAAACTTTGGAGAATAAAGGGAGGTTCAAATGAAGAAATTTATAGCTTTATTGGGGCTTATAGTTTTTGTATCAGGAGGATGTAAAAGCTTTAGCGGGGATAATATCGTAGGATTTTTTAAATATAAAAAACCTGATAAATACAACTTCAAACTTATTGTTTTTCGAAACAACCTGCAGGATCCATCTCAAGATAAGAGATGTTACTATAAAGTTTACATAGATAAAGAATATATTGGTAGAACAACTATTGCTCTTGATTCACAGAAGAAGTTTTTTACGAAGAAAATTTCAGATGTTCGTCATCTTCTTGTTATTGAAAAATGGGAACTTGACCCTGTTGCAAAAAAATATGTAAAACTTAATAATGTTCAACAGCCAAAACCGAGTTTTCATTATTTCACTACCCATAAAAAAAGAATTGTTGTTATTACTATGCAAATTGGTAAAGATAGAAAAACCAGTTATGCGAAGGATTTTGAAAAAAGATAAATCTTTATTGATTGAAAATGAAATACGTTATTCTATCTTGGATGACAAAAAAAATCCCGACCTTTAGTCGGGATTTTGTAATTAATTATATGCTTTTTTTATAGTTTACCTAAACGATCTAATCTTCCGTAGTAATGTCTTGTAACCTGTAAAGGAACCCTGTAGATCTGACGGGCATTCCAAAAGAGAAATCCCTTTATCTTGGCATCATGTATGCCTCTAATTTGATCTTTGATATATTTATAGTATGGAATTGGTCCTAGTTTCATTTTAAAGGCCTGTATGTATGTTACAATTTGGGCATTCTTTGTTCTTTGTTTCGCTCTTTTTGAAGTTATAAATACAGTGTAATAGGGATTATACTGAAGTTTTTTACTCCAGGTATAATGTGAGGGATAGGCCATTGGACAGAGAATATCAACCACCTTGTCAAGTTCTTCCATCTTCTGTCCAATCAAATCATTTCTATTGAGAGGAATCCTACCGAAAATATCCGCTGCAATCTTAACATTATATTTTTTTAATCTCTTTTGGGCCTTTCTTAGGAATCCATTAATAAAGGCATAGCGTGTTCTTAAGGACACTTTTCTCAGTCTATGGGTGTCACTAAATCGAATATAATCAAATTGTATCTCTTTAAAACCAGCTTTGCAGGCACTCTCTGCTATTTTGAGTTTTCTTTCGATCAATGCTCTTGAAACAGGATAATAGCGAAGTCCTCTTGGGAAAACAACGACCCGGGCAATGGGATGTATTCCATTTTTTATAACGTAATCAACATTTTTCTTTGGAACAATGCAGTTTTTATAGCGTCTGCTTTGACAATCCATTACAAAGGCATTAATATATGATTTTTTAGCCATTCTAACAAATTTCTTTAATTTTTTTTCATTACGTGATGTATAAACATTAAGATACATACCTCTGTAAAACTTTGGAAAGGTATAATCACTTTTGTCTGATGTATCAGTTTCAACTATAATATTATTTTCTTTAATATTATTATCTTTTTTTGGTTGAAGCATTTTTATTATTGGAGCTTTTTTTTCTGTCTTTGATTGGGCGAAAAGCACTCCTTTTAATCTATAAACCAGAGATTCTCTTTTGAGACCCTTGTCGTTGAGAATCTTAATGGCTCCATTTTCAAATATAAAGAAAGCAGCAATAAGAAGTACTATTAAATATGTTTTTTTCATTGAAAATACCCTGTAGTTTTATATAAAGTAGATGAATTATATACATTATCGTCATAATTATTACTGAGCATTACTTTTGATTAGTGGTAATTCTGTAAAGGATTTTTCCTATGGATAAAAATGAGTCTCAGGAGTTCATATTTGGCAAGGAAGTTGATCTTCATTGTTTTCCTCCAAATGTCACGACCTTAGTTATCAGAGAATTTATCAAGCAGGCTGTGGAATCTGACTATAAAGAAATAGTTATAATACATGGAAAGGGGCGTTCTCAGAAAAAAAAAGAGATCTACAGGCTTTTAGATGACAATGACGCTGTGAAATCATATGGTGATGGTGGATCAAACTGGGGAAGAACTATTGTCTATTTACATTAATAGTATCTATTCTTCCCAGTCCCAGAAGAAGTCTTTATTATTAAGTTCTTCTTTTTCTTCTTCTTGAACAATTCCCATTGATTGATTCATCTCTGAGATAAAGATTTCCACCTGATCCTGGAGATCCCTTGTTTCTTTTTCCCAAAAATCAGGAGATGAAAAATGAGGAAAGAATTGAGGAAATGCAGGGTCTTCCCAGCGTTTAGCAATCCATGCACTGTAATGAATATAGCGTAATGCTCGTAAGGGCTCAATAGCCTTAAGCCAGGTAGAATCAAATTCACGAAAGGTTCGATAGCCTTCTAAAAAGGACTCTCTCAGTCTCTGTCCATGAGAATCCGGTGGTCCTAAGAGCATCCAGATATCTTGAACAGCCGGGCCATTATTGAAATCATCAAAATCAAGAATATGAAAATGACCATCTCTTTTTAGAAAATTACCTGGATGGCAGTCTCCATGTATTCTAATGAAGGGCATTGAGCTAATTGCTTCATCAACAACCCGTGCTGTTTCCAGGGCTGCATCCTCATAACTTTTTTTGAGTTCCTGTGGTATAAATTTGTCTAATAAAAGTCTTAATGGTTTTCGAATAAAAGTATCACCACTAAATGTCCAACGATGTTGAGCATTTTTAACAGAGCCATTGTTGTGAATTCTGGCCAAGAGTCGACCAATCATGAGAAGATCATCATGTGAAAACTCGTCTGGAGCCCTGCCACCAGTTCGTGGCCAGACAGAGAAGAATATGTTTTCAATTGTATCAATTGAAGTTTCATTTTGAAGCTTCAAAGGTGCACAGACTGGTATTTCATCCCTGTTGAGCTCAAAGAGGAAATCATGCTCTTCCTTGATTTGGTCATAGGACCATCGTTCCGGGCGATAAAATTTCATTACAATATGGCTATTATTCTGCAGTTTAAGATCGTATACCCTGTTTTCATAGCTATTGAGTGCCATACAATGACCTGTAGGTTCAAAACCTGATAATTCGGCAGCTTTAAGGATGTTTTCCGGGGTAAGATTGTAAAAGAATTCATTTTCATTCATTATTTTTTCCTGCTGCATCCCTTAAAAATCATAAAGTTAAAAACATCAACATAAAAATTTTAGAATGATAAAATTAAAAAAAATAAGAACTTATTTGATAATTATGAATCTATTATTTATACATTCTCATTTTCTGGGAGATTTTAATTGAATAGTTTGCTGTCTTCATTGCAACATAAATTAAATTAAAACTGTTATGGTGTATCTTTTGTGCTTCAGGACTCTTTGAGTTTTCCAAATCTATGTTTGAGTTCCCCAAAGCGACAAAGGTAATTTCCCCATAGCTTCAAGAGATACTTTCTTTTAATAACATTTTGAGAATATAACATTAATTATCTATGAAAATTCAAAAAAAACCTTGAATTGAATTAAATAGTTGTTAAAATATTTGATAATATGGAGTTTTAATATGAAGAAAATAATAATTCTATGTATTCCTTTTCTCTTGTTGGGTTGTTTCAAGTATCATATTGAAGATAACTACAAAGCCTTTCATGGAACTGCCGTAATTACTAAAATTAAAGATTCAGTTTATAACCCTGGTGGTGAGAATAAGTATTCAGATATCTTTTTTAATTTCAGTTTAGATAAAAAAGATTTAATTGCGAAATACAGGTTTCAAAAATGGAAAGACAACAATGTCCAGCTAAGTTTTAATTCTCGAATGAATCATTATAAACCCTGGATTAAAAAGATGAAAATTGCTGTAGGTAAAAAATATAAAGCCATAAGATATGAGAAGAGAAGTGGTATGGGCAGCTCGTCACCTGTTGTTTTCAAGGTGTTTTTAGATAAAGAAATAAATTAAAAGAGGCTAAATGTGAGACCTCCTATCTGTGCGATCTGTGATAAATATATTGAAGAAGATGACAAAGGGGATTTAATTCAATTTAAATTAACGAAGGATGATAAACAATGGGTTGAGTATTCTGAAAAGAATGATATTATTGGTCATCCTCCATATTTGGAATGGTTTTGTGGTGAACATATGATAGTTGCTCAGAAGTATGTTCATCTCAATCGTCAAGAGGCAATGCAAATGATTCTAAAAGAGATAAATGCTCATTAGTCTTTATATTGCAGAATAAATAAGCCTTTGTGTGCTCTAAAATATCAAATTATTTTGTTGACTCATGATCTTCTACAGAATATCAGTACATTAAAAAGTAAATAACAGGATGAAATATGGAAGATACTTTTCTCAATACAAAAGAGGTTGCAGAGCTTCTCAATATTCATGAAAAACAGGTCTATGCTCTCATTAAGGCAAAACGAATTCCCTGTACCAGAGTAACGGGTAAATGGCTTTTTCCACAAAGGCTTTTAGAGGATTGGATAAAGGAAGATGCACTTAAGAGTATTGGTTCTGGCTCTAGAGCTCATGATGAATATCTTCTTGCTGCAGGAAGTAATGACCCTGTTCTTGATGTACTTCTTAATTCTATAAAAAAAGATAATGATAGCATTCCCATTTATTCTGCAAGTACAGGCAGTATTGATGGTCTTGAGAGACTTGCACAGGGAAAAACGAATATTGCCTTTTGTCATCTTTATGATTACGAAAAAGAAGGTTTCAATATAGATATGGTAAACAATTCACTGACTAATCAAAAGTTTGCAGTTGTCCATCTCTTCTACAGGCAAATAGGTTTTCTCGTATCTCAATCATTTAATGAAAAAATTACTTCTTTTAAAGAAATTATCTCAAACTCCCTAACTTTTGTAAACAGACAAAAGGGTGCAGGTACTAGATTGTTAATAGATCACCTTCTTGAAGATGAATCAATTCAAGGTAACCAGGTTGATGGATATAATGATGAAGTATATACACATCTTGAAGTTGCTTTGAAGATTATAAATAAAACTGCTGATATCGGTGTAGGTACTGTTGCAATGGCCAGTCTCTTTAATTTAAAGTTTTACCCTTTATTGAAGGAAAGTTTTGATATGGTTATGCTTCAGAATACCTTTTTTACACCAACAATTCAAAGTGCTATTAAACAACTTGCATCTGATGATTTCAAACAGGGAGTTAAGCATATGGGCGACTATGACTTTAGTAATTCAGGAGCTATTTTACATAGCAGTTAATATTTTTGTAGATTATTTACCCTGTCATTTGAAATTAAAAAGATAATGGATGTTTCCGATGAAAAAGAAGATTATATTATTACTAATTGTTTTAATCATAGTGAGTTGTTCTTCTGGTCCAAAAAAAATTGGCATGAGAGGCAGATTTTTTCAGGCATGTCCTGGAACACCAAATTGTGTCTCATCAATGGACAAGAGAAGAAACCATTATGTTGCTCCAATTAATTATACTATATCAAATGAAGATGCCTTTAAGCGATTAATTGTAGTTCTTAACTCTATGAATAAGGTAACTGTATTAAAGCAGACTCCTACCTATGTTTACGTTGTTTTTCGAACACCACTTATGAATTTCAAAGATGATGTTGAATTCTATCTTCCGTCTTTTTCAAAAATTATACACATAAGATCTGCTTCTAGAATAGGTTTTTCTGATATGGGAGCGAATCGAAAGAGGGTAGAGCTTATTAGAAAGAGGTTTAACGAGAGATAGAAATGTTGGTATATTTTTTTCTTAATTAAATGAATATTTGAAATAGCTCCTATGAAAGTATTTCTTCCACAGGGGAATAAATATATTGCCCCTGTGATTTGAAGCATTAAATAATACTATCTTTCAATAGTATTTATTCGATCTAAAATTTCTTTGTATGAGTGGTAGTTTTTGTCATACATGAGATTGTTTCTAATATCCCGAAGTTTATTCTCTCCAGATTTCATAAGCTCTATCGTTTTCTTTTCAGTTTTTGTAAGCTCAAGGTAATTCAGAATTTCTATGCAGAGATTTCTTTTTCTTCTCAAATGCTGTATTGCGGGAATAGTTGTTTTGAATTCTTCTGCGAGTTCTTTGTCAGGCTGTTTATATTTACCATCCTTTGACATGACATCTGTTTTAAGGTAGCGTGCATAATCTTCGTCTTCCCACTTAATTTTTTTTCCTTTGCTGAAATTATATTTAGACCAACGTTCAACATTTCTTTTTTCGTGGCCTTCCATTTTTTTTGCTTTCCAGTAAGGGTGACGATGCCGGGCATATTTAAGATCTTCATTAGTATAACCAGTTAGTTCAAACCATTCTCTTGCTATTGCAGCTTTCTTTCCGCTGGTTATGTCAACCTTTAGTGACCTGTCAATGAATTCATGGGGTGTTTTAGAGTTTAATAGGTGTTTTTTTCCTTTCATAACGTTATCCTCAATCTATTAAATAGTTTTATATGACTAATGTCAATAAAAATAATGCAACCTAGTTTCTTTTTTTTGAATTAAATTAGATAATCATAATTATGTCAATCTTTAAATGATACAACTCTGTTTCTACCTGAGTTTTTAGCTTCATATAACGCCTTATCAGCTTGTTCTGTTAATAATGCCAGTGTTTTGCATGTAGAAGGATAATTAGAAACTCCAAGGCTAATTGAAGGATGGAGGTCTGGACCATCTATTGAATCCAAAAAATTAAGTTTTTCTACATTCTGTCGAACCAATTCGCAAATATTCATGGCAGTTTCAATATCGGTGTCTGGTAACAATATTGTGAATTCATCACCACCATAGCGAGAAACTATATCACATTCTCGATATGTTTCTTTAAACACTTTTGCAACCTCTACTATATAACGGTCTCCAACCTCATGACTATAGCCTTCATTTATTTCTCTAAAATAATCCATGTCAGCCATTACAAGAGATAAAGGTGATCCATTTTCCTGACATTTGTTGAAGAGATTGTTTAATTCACTTTCAAGAAATCTTCGATTAAAAACCCCTGTTAGTTTATCCGTTACTGCCCTTTGACTTGCATCTTCTCCCCATTTTACCATTTGAGTAATAAATTGACCGCTTGCATTCAGTCTGTCTGTTGTTTTGTTGAGCATGGTTTTCATGACATTTATCGCTGCATGGGGAGAGAGTTTCATTAGATTAAAAAAATCATTTTTGTTTAAGCTTAATATTTCACAGTCTTCAGCAGCAATACATGTGGCAGATCGAGGGGCATCATCAAAGATGGCCATTTCTCCAAAAAATTCACCAGATTTCAAAAGAGCAATCTCCTTTTCTGTTCCATCTTGAACCTTGATTCGAACAGAGGTAGAACCGCTTTTGATAATATACAATTCATCGCCCAATTCTTTTTCTTTGAAAATTATATCATTTGTATTGAAATGAAGAAGATCGAGGTGCTGACTTACCAGGTGAAGTTCACTCATTTTCAAGTCTGAGAACATTCCAACTGATTTTAAAAACATATAGAGCTTTTGTTCACCCTCAGTTGCTACCTTAACACCATTACCACCAATCTCTCGTTGGTCAAAAACAGAGGTAAAGGCTTTTTCTACTAGTTCTAGAAAGTCTGTTTCATGTTCTGGATATGATGAAATACCAACACTGAAGGTTTGAAAAAGACTCTCTTTTTTCATTGCAGAACCTATATCAAAGGCATTCATTTCTTTATGATATTGATTACCCAGTGAAATTGCTTCAGTTAATGGAATATTTGGAAAAACAATAATGAACTCATTGCCTCTATATCTAATTGCTAAATCATCCTTTCTTAATAAAGATTGAATTTTAGATGAAATAGATTGTAATGCTAAATCCCCAGCTTCGTGACCAAAGGTATCATTGATAAGCTTGAAATTGTCAGGTTTGATTACAATTAAACTAAATGTAGATCCTAGGTGTGAAAAATTCCTGGAAAGTTCATCTTCCAGATAGGTTCTATTGTAGACACTGGTCAATTTATCAAAAAACATCTGTTTTTTAAGCTCTTCAATCCATTCTGTTTTTTCACTGATGAGCTTATGTGCGTGGCGTTGTCTTCCAGAGTTTATAGAGATGAGAGAGTGATAAATCTGAGCAAATATTCTTGAGTATTTTTCAAAGAGTTGATCAAGGTTAATACCTGTTCTAGGAAAGGTCAACAAAGTGGTTTCTTCCGTTGCCAGTGCATAGGCAGTTCTAGGATCCTCTTCGAAAAATTCAAATTCACCAAAAATTTCACCTTCAATAAAACGGGCGATTGCGCCCTCATTATTGTTTCTATTGAAATTTATTGCATCAGCTGTACTTGATATAGCAATTTCACCTTGTGAGATTATATAGAAATGGCGGCTTCTATTGCCCTTTTCGAATACAATGTCACCTTTTTTGAAATCATAAAATTCACTATTCTCCGCTAGTTTATAGAGATCATCTTTAGAAAGATTCTTGAAAACTTCAGATTTCTCATAAAAGTTTAATATCTTTTCTACATTATTATGACTTTTTGTACTCATATATAATTCCTGGGAGTTTAATCGTTTTACTTATAGTTATTAAAAATTAATATTATTTATATTATCAGTCTATACAATTAAACTCTTTAGCATTAATTCTTAAGGTAGATTCATCAATAATAATGTCAAAGTTGATTGTATCTCCTATCTTTAAAGGTTTAAGAGATGTTGTATAGAGCTCAGTCTTATTCCAAAGAATTGTTATTTCATATATTCCCTGAGAGAAATAACAATCATTTATTGAGCCTTTATGTAGAGCATTTGATTTTAATTGAATATCATTTTTCTTGAGAATAATTGATTTTTCGGTATTATTATCCTTATTACCATTTTTTTGATGCATATCTTGAATCAATGTGCTTTTGATTATATTTTTATGACCAAAAAATGATGCAACTGTTTCATTTGCAGGATTTTTATATAGTTCTTCCGGTGAACCATGCTGAAGAATTTTTCCATTATAAATGAAGCTCATTGTATCACAGAGCATAGATGCCTCAGATGGTGAATGGGTTACAAAAAGAATAGTTATCTTTAGTTCCTTATGTATTGATTTGATCATATTTCTCATGGATTCTCTTAAATCAGGATCAAGAGCGCTAAAGGGTTCATCCATTAAAAGAAGTTGAGGTTTATGTGCAAGGGAGCGGGCAATACTTACCCTCTGCTGTTGGCCTCCACTGAGTTGATGAGGTCTTTTCTTGTTTACATCAGAGAGATGAACCATCTCTAGAAGATCTTTAACTCTTTTCTTTATTGTAGTTTTGTCAACATTTCTAACTTTCAGGGAAAAGGCAATATTATCTTCAACAGTCATTGAATGAAAAAGAAGAGGTTGTTGTGCCACCATGGCGAAATTCCTTTGTTCTGGAGGAATTTGAGTTATTAGGTTCCCATCCACATTAATTTCACCTTTGTCCGGTTTTACAATACCAGCAATTATATTGAGTAATGTTGTTTTGCCGCAACCAGAAGGCCCAAGCAAACTATGAAAGCTGCCATTATTAATTTTTAAACTATCTATGATAAGTTGAAATGAATCATATTTTTTGGTTATTTTATTGAGTGTAATCATATTAAATTTGTGGCAATGTGTCTACAGTGCTGTATCTCCTTTGTACTTTATCAATTATAAAAAGCAAAAATAGAGTAATGACCATCAGTATAATTACCAGTACCGATGCTATCGAGAAATAGTTTCCCTGGAAATAGGGAAACATTAGAATCGTAATAGTCTTAATGATACCACCTCCAATAATCAAGGTTGATACATATTGGCTCATAGAGACAAGAATGCTAATAGTAGAACCTGCAACAATTCCGGGAATTAATGCAGGGAGAGTAATGTGAAAAAATATTGTATGATTTTTTGCTCCAAGAATTTTCCCCTGTTCTTCTCTTTTAGAACCTATGGTTTCATAGGCCACTATTAAGGCTCTCATCATATAGGGCAAAGAAGGAATCATATGAGAAATAATAACTCCCTTAATTGAATCTGTTAATCCCAATGAAATAAAGGTACTGTGTATTCCCATCAAGGGAATATAGGCTGGCACTAATAATGGGGATAGAAAGAGAAGAGAGATAGTCTTTTTTCCAAAAAAGGAATATCGAGTGAGAGCATGGGCAGCAGGAATTGCTACAAAAAGATTTAATAGAGTTACTGCCATTGCAATGAATATTGTTATGGCAATGCTCCTTGCAATGGCAGGAGTCTCGGTGAAAACCATCTTCCATGTATTGAAAGAAGCCTTTGAAGGAAAAACACTATTGATTATCCACTGTTGATCAAGGCTTGTTAATACAAGGGGAATAAAGGGAAAAATGAATATGATAAGTAAAATAATTAAAATTAGTGCAGGTATCTTTTTCATTACCATCCTCCACCAATCTTTTTATTGAAGTATTCCATGCTTTTTATAACTAATATACCTGATAGTGTTGTAATAATTAATAAAATAATACCAAGAGCAAAGGCCTCAGGTCTCAGTACTGGAGAACCCTTAGAATAGAGCTCAAATGCTTCAACAGCTAAAAGTTTGGGATGAGTAACTCCCAGTAGATAGGGAATCTCAAAAGCAGAAAACACATAGGCAAATATAAGAAGTCCGCATATCAGTAATGTTGGAATCAATAAGGGCAAAACCAGAAGAAAGAAGGCTCTCTGTCTTGTAGCACCTAAAATTCTACTCATTGAGATCCATCCCTCATCAACTCTCAGAATAAGGGGATAGAGCATCATTACAACAAAGGGGGTGGCTTTCCAGATATAGGTAATAATGATGCCTGAAGCATTTTTCGTGTAAATTATGGAGGGCCATTGATCTTGACTAGCTATTAGACCTGTCTGAGTCATAATGGCTGATATCCAGCCATGTTCTCCAATGAGAAGAATAAAGAGATATCCTGCAGCTATATAGGGGATAATCATGGGGCTCTGACTCAGACGCTGGAATATTCTGGATTGCCTGTTATGTTGTATCATATACAATAGAAAAATAATGAAAAGACCAATAAGGAGTGAACCCATAGTTGATAATACTGCACTTTGAATTGTTAAAACTAAGGATTCTTTATAGTATAGCTTTGTGAATATATTTTTATAGGCATCTAAAGAAAAGGTATTGTTTTTACCAATTGTGCTTTCATTGAATCCTGAAATTAGACCGAGAAGAAATAGTGCTGTCACAAGAAAAGCAGGTAATAAGTAAAGATATGCCTTAGGGCTTTTGAGCAACATGTATTTTCCAGTCTTCTTCGATTAATTCTATGAGAGATGAAGACATCTCTGGTATTTCATTTTTACGAAGATATTCTATGGAAAGAAGTGATTTGTTCTTTGCCATGGTTGTTATTTTTTTGCGAAGATTATTTGGAATCTTCTTTAGATTTAAAACCGTTGTGTCCCCCCAAAGATCAATGCTTTGTTTTAAGATCTGTGTTTCTACAGAGATGAGATGATTTATTGCACTGAGTGCTCCATTTTTTTCATATGCATTAAAGGGAATTGCGAGATAGTGATAGTTGGTAAAGGTTCCATGATTAAATATATAGGTTTTGCTTGATGGTGCAAAACGCTTCTTCTTTATATTGGTTGCAGTTGAAGCTGGATTATAGCTCATTGTTAATGAAATTATTTTCTTTTGATAAAGATTGTTTAATGATGCAAGACTTGGTGGATAGGTTTTGCCTTTTTTCCACATATAGGGTCTTAGAGCTCGTAATCTTTTCCAGAAATTGCTTTTAGCTATGACTCTTTGATATTCTTTCTTTGAAAAGATTGTTGTCCCCTTTGGTAGAGTAGAATAGAGAAGTGTTCTAATAAATGCACTACCGGTAAAGTCAGGAGGAGCAGGGTAGGTAAACTGTCCTGGATTTTTTTTTACCCAGATTTCCAGTTCCTTTAGAGACATTGGTGGAGTGATAGTTTTAGCACTGTTGTATACCATGACGAAGTGAGCCTGTCCCCAGGGAGTCTCCATATTGTTTATTGATAATCCGAAATCCTTTTTTTTTGCATCATCATTAACGTATTTAATATTAGGTAATTTCTGACTAAATGGACCGTATAAGAGATTATATTTTCTTGTTAACTTAAAATTTTCACCATTGATCCAAATAATATCAATTGATCCTTTTGTTTTCTTTTGTTTTTTTTCAGTATGCAATTTGTTGATAATTGTTCTAATATCAGAAACAGGTATTCGTTTTAATGTTATATCATATTTTTTTTTGAGACGTGGAGAGATTACATTATCAATGAATGTATTGATTGTATGGTCTCCTCCCCACATGGCAATGGTTACTGTTTTTCCACGGGTATTTTTTTCTATAGTTGAAAAGTCTTTATTAAGATCTGGTTCAATATAGGGTGTATTTAAACAGGTCGTAAAAAAAAATAGAATTATGAAATAGCTTTTAACCTTCACTCTTATTTCTACCTTTAATTTTCTTAATGACAATGGGAATAACAGATAATAGTCCAAGAAATATTAATGCTGCTAAGATTTGTCCGCTTAAAATATCTTTAGGACTGTTAATTGTACCTAGTTGACTCCCGGCAAAGGCATAGACAAAACTACCGGGGATAATACCAAGGGCTGTTGTCCAGGCAAAGGTCTTCAAAGGAATCTTTGTGAGACCTCCAAATATATTTATCATCCAAAAGGGGAAAACAGGAATTAGTCTCATCATTAAGAGATAACTCTTGCCGTTTTCATCAAGCTCTTTGTTGAAGGTGTTCAGCTTCTCTCCATATTTTTCCTGAAGAGTTTCACCAAGTAGATATCGTGAGATTAAAAAAATAATTATAGCACCACAGGTTGCCCCTACATTGACGTATACCGTTGCAGGTAATGAGGTAAAAAGAAATCCCCCTGCCAGAGTAATTATAAACGCTCCTGGTACGGATAATGCCGTCGCAGCTATGTAGATCCCAATAAATATAAAAACAGCAGAAATATAATGTGCTGCAACGTATGCCTGAAGGCCCATTTTATTTGCCTGGAGTTTGTCCCAGGTAAGATATGAACCAACAGCAGTATATTTTAAAATGAGAAAAATACCCACAGCCAGTAGAATAAAGATTCCGATTTTTATATATGATTTCATTTATGACCTCAATTTTTGTAATAATTTAATATACCATTTGTTCTGTAGCTCATCCATATAAGACAATCGAGCAACTCGTTTCCACATATCAGCGTAAGTTGGATATGCATATATAAATCCTTCTAAAGATGAGAGTTTCTTCTTGAATTGCATCAAGAGAACACCTTCGTGAATGAGGTCTCCACTGTGTGGACCCAAAATATGTGCACCAATGAGGTGTCCCTTTTTGTTGACAATGACTTTCATTAAACCAAGGGTTTCGCTTTCTGTAACGGCTCTATCGTGTTCTGACATTTCCCGCTTATAGACTCTGATTTTATTGCCATATTTTTGTCGAGCCTCTTTCTCTGTTAGACCCAGATGTGCTATCTCTGGAGTTGTAAAGGTAGTCCAGGGAACGATGTCATAGTTTACTTTTCTGTTGATTGGCAAGAGAGCATTAAGTGTTGCAGCAATTGCCTGATATTCTGCCATATGACTAAATTGATAGGGTCCTGCAATATCTCCTGCACAATAGATATTTTCAATATTTGTTTGCATCTTGTTGTTCACGGTGATTCCCCTGTTAGAAAAGATAACACCTGCTGATTCAAGACTCAGTGATTCAATATTAGGTTTTCGTCCAACTGCTACTAAAAGACCTTCACCTGTAAAATCTTTCTTTTTGCCTTCACTGTTTTCAGTTGATACAATGACAGATTTCCCCTTTTTCTTAATCTCAACAGCCTTTTGGCCAATTGCTAGAGTTAGTCCACTCTTTTTGAGATGTTCTTCCAGTCTAATAACGAGCTCTTCATCCTCTCTGAAAAGAATTGAATCCATCATCTCTATAACCGTTACCTTGATGCCGAGCTGAGTCATTGCCTGGGCCATCTCCAGACCAATGGGACCTCCACCAAGAACGATCATAGACTTGGGAAAACTCTTCATATCAAAGAAGTTTTCATTTGTTACATAAGGGACACTTTCAATACCTGGTACTGGAGGTACAAAGGGGGATGATCCTGTGGCAATAATAATCTTTGGTGCACTTAATTCCTCTTTACCGCATTTTATTGTAGTACTGTTTATAAAGCTTCCATAACTTTCATAGACATCGATTCCTCTTTGACGTAAAACATCAGGTGTTTCATGATCATAGATGGATTTCCTGATATTTTTAACATACAGTAATGCCTTAGATGCATCAATGAGAGAGGAAGATTTTATTAATTTTAATTTTTTTAGTTCAGATTGGGATTGTGCAAGATGAGCCATAGCAATTAATGATTTACTGGGAACACAACCATTCCAGGTACACTCACCACCGGTCTTATTTCCTTCAATTAAAGCTGTCTTCTTTCCGAGACCAACTGCTGTAAAGGCTGAGGTTAATCCGCCACTGCCTCCTCCAATTATTATAACATCATATTTCTTAGTCATGTAAACCTCTCTTAAAAAATGGTGATTTCAATATTCCCCAGGGATTTTGCCACGTAAATGAACGCATTATTGGCAGTCCCTGTGTTATGTCTATACTCTTTGGATGAATCATAAAGGTCTTAAAGATTCGATCCCAGATAGATAAAAAGGATGAGTAGTTCTTATTGAGCTCATCCCACTTGTCTGAGTGATGCACTCTATGCATATCAGGTGTAACTATAAAAATTCTTAAAGAACTATCAATTGTTTTATGTAATTTTACGTTACTATGATGAAAAAGTCCAGTTACATTTAAAAGAATCTCATGAATAAAGAGTAATTCTATGGACATTCCAAGAATTATAAAAATGGGAACTCGAAAAAACGTTGAAAACAAAAGTTCAATAGGATGAAAACGAAACATGGTTGTTGAGTTCATATTGATGTCATTGTGGTGAGCCCTGTGAAAGAGCCAGAGGAATTTAACCTGATGGTTTATTCTATGCCACCAATACATCCACATATCAAAAAACAAAAAGATAATAATATAATTAAAGAAAAAAGATTTTGGCAGTTGATGAAATAGGCCAACTTTGAAAAAGGCTGTATATTGCAAGAGGGTTATTGTTGTTACTGCACCAATTATTGTCATTAATAAGCCGTTTATAAGAGCTATAGATCCATTTGAAATATCATGTTTGATCTGATAATCTGATTTTTTGTAATATGGCCATAGGTTTTCCCATATATAGAGTACTATGAAGCTGATTCCTAAAAAGAGTGCTTTTTCATTCATTGGTTTCGTCCTGTGATAGGTAAAGAATTTTAATGAATCTGATTATTCCCGTTAGAAAAATTAAAATAGTTAGAATTAAGAGAAGAATATGATTGATTGTTGCAAATAATATCATAGCTAAAAAGGCTATAAAGGTTTCAGTTCTTTCAATAAGACCAAAATCATAGTGCATGCTCTTTTCACCATTATTAGCAATAAGCATTCCAGCAAGCATAAAGGTGGTAAAATTGAATATTACTGAAATATAAAAAAGCATATAAATTATATAAAATTGAGGATAGATTAATGCAAAGGAAAAAACGATTGCGGTTTCAACCATTCTGTCTAACACAAGATCAAGAAATGCACCCTTTGATGTAGAGGCATTGGTTAGTCTCGCAACTGTTCCATCAAATATATCTAGAATTCCTGATAAAGCAACTAATATGAAAGCTAACCATGTGAACTGGAAAAAAATCATGGCTGAACCAGCAATTCCAGCAATGAAAGAAAGAATTGTAATCATATTTGGGCTTATTTTTAATTTAATAAAAACCAGAGCACCTTTATCAAAGATAAACTGTATATAATATCTAATATGTGAATCTATCATGTAATTATTCCAAAACTAATAATATATCATTATACCATTCTTTCAAGTCAAAATCAAACAATTAAAGCTTCATCTTACTTTAATTTCATAGGGGAAACCACTATATAAAAATGAGAGTTTCTTCTATATAAAAAAAATATAGACCTCTATTGATGAGCTGAGAAAGAAAGGGTACATTGTGTCTAATAAAACTAGGGATAAATATATGGCACATAATTTGTTTTTAACATCCACTGACAGTACCGGAAATAAAGATGTCGTTAAACTTGGCCTTATGGATCTATTGGTTGGAAGAATAAATAAAGTTGGTTATTTCAAGCCAATCATTAATGGTTCAACCCCTCAAGAGATAAATGATAATTTCCTTCTCATTAATAATCACTACAACCTTGGTCTTAGAAATGAAGATATGTTTGCCTGTACCATGACAGAGGCAGAAGAATTTGTTTCTAATGGAAAGTATGATGATCTTTTGAGTCTCATTGTTGACTCATATAAGAAAATTGAAGAGAAATGTGATTTTGTTCTATGTGAAGGAACAGATTATGATCCTTCAACTGCAGCCTTTGAAATGGAAATTAATGGACGAATTGCAGCTCTTATAAGTAGTCCAGTTCTTTTAATTAGTGGAGGACCATCTAGAGATACTGGTTCCTTTGTTCAAAATACAAAAATGGCAATGGATTCACTTACTGCAGCTGGTTGTGAAATCTTAGGTACAATAGCTACAGATATTCCTGAAGACAGAAGAGCTCAATATCTTCAGGTGTTAAAGAGTGAAGTAAATGACAGCTCATTTATTTCAGTGTTACCTGAAAGCAAAAACATCAATGCCCCGACAATTCTTGAAATTAACAACTTCCTTGATGGAACTCTGCTCTTTGGTGAAGAACAGCAGCATAAACAGATTCACAGATTTTCTATAGGGAATATGAACCTTGAAAATTATATATGGGGTTTGTCTGACGGCATGATGATTATAACCACAGGAGACAGACTTGATATAATATTGGCCGCCCACGTGGTTAATCAAGCGGATAATTTTCCTGAGATTGGAGGGTTGATTTTAACTGGAGAACATCCCATGGATAATGTTGTACCTGAGCTTTTAAAGGGACTTCAAAGACAACTTCCAATACTGGTCGTACGAGATGATATATATACTGTCACACAGAAACTTCAAAACTTGAAATCAAAGATTCTTGAGGGTGATAAAAGAAAGATAGCCCAGGCTCTCTCAATTTTTGAAACCTACGTTGATAAAGATGAACTTGCTCAACTGATTTCAGCTCAAACATCAAAAAGGGTAACACCAAAGATGTTTGAATACAATCTTATTCAACGGGCAAAGTCAGAGAAAAAACATATAGTTCTTCCGGAAGGTCTTGATGATAGAATACTAAAGGCAACTGAGGTTCTTCTAACCAGAGAGGTAGTAGATATAACTCTCCTGGGTGATGTAGAAAAGGTCAATAATAGAATTCATGAACTTGGTCTCAATATGTCATCTGTTAAAATTATTGATCCTGCAAATAGCAAAGATCTTAAAAAATATGCCACAGTGTATTTTGAAATGAGAAAACATAAGGGTGTAAAGATGGAAGATGCTATGATGACAATGAAGGATGTCAGTTATTACGGCACTATGATGGTACACCTCGGTGATGCAGACGGAATGGTTTCAGGAGCTGTTCATTCAACAGCCCATACAATTCGACCTGCTTTTCAGATAATTAAGACTAAACCTAATTGTCCAATAGTTTCATCTGCATTTCTTATGTGTCTTGAGGATAGAGTTTTGGTTTACGGTGATTGTGCGGTAAATCCAAATCCTAATTCTGAAGAACTTGCACATATTGCAATCTCCTCAGCAGAGACTGCTGAAATTTTTGGTATTGAATCCAGAGTTGCAATGCTTTCCTATTCATCTGGAGATTCAGGGAAGGGTGAGGATGTAGAGTTGGTTAGAAATGCCACGAAAATTGCCCGGGATCTGGAACCTCATCTGAAACTTGAAGGTCCAATTCAATATGATGCTGCAGTTTCAAAGAGTGTTGCAAAAACCAAAATGCCTGATTCAGAGGTAGCTGGCAAAGCAACAATATTTATTTTTCCTGATCTTAATACTGGAAACAATACCTATAAAGCTGTTCAAAGAGAAACAGGTGCAATTGCTATAGGGCCACTTCTTCAGGGCTTAAATAAACCAGTTAATGATCTGAGTCGCGGATGCTTGATTCCAGATATAATCAATACCGTTATCATAACAGCAATTCAATCACAAAACACAAAGGGGGATCTATGAAAGTACTTGTTATAAATACAGGAAGCTCATCAATAAAATATAAATTATTTACCATGGATAAAACATCACTTCTTGCTGGAGGTGTTGTGGAAAAGATTGGTGATGATAGTTTTATCAAACATACCGCATATCTATCAGATGGTTCACGAAAAGTTTTTAAGGCTGATCTACCAATGGAAAATCACAGAGTAGGATTAGAATATATTTCAGAACTTCTTATCAATGATGAATATGGAGTTATAGATAATCATAGTGAAATCTCCGCAGTAGGTCATAGAGTTGTTCATGGTGGTGAGGCATTTCATAAACCAACAATAATAGATGAAGATGTAATCAGAGCTATTGAAGATCATGTTCCTCTGGCACCTTTACATAATCCTGCAAATCTTATGGGAATTAAAGTATCTCGTACAGTATTTCCAAAGGCAATTCAGGTTGCAGTCTTTGATACTGCATTCCATCAGACCATGCCTGACCATGCATTTACCTATGCAATTCCTTATGAATTATATACAGAAGATAAAATAAGGCGCTATGGTTTCCATGGTACCTCACATAAATTCGTATCAAGTCGTGCAGCTCAATACCTTGATATTGCTGAGAATAAAATGAATATAATTTCAATTCACCTTGGTAACGGTAGTAGTATTGCAGCAGTGAAAGATGGCCAGTGTATTGATACATCAATGGGAATGACGCCCTTGGCAGGACTCATGATGGGAACCAGATGTGGCGACCTTGATCCTGCTGTTATCTTCCATCTTACGAAAAATAAGAATTTATCATGTGATGAAGTTGATGTAATCCTTAATAAAAAAAGTGGTCTTCTCGGTATCACAGGTACCAATGATATGAGAGAGGTTGCACAACAGAGGGAAGCTGGGTGTGAAAAATCAGAACTGGCTGTTCAAATGCTTGCATATCAGATAAAAAAATATATAGGTTCATATACTGCAGCTCTTGGTAGAGTTGACGGCATAGTCTTTACAGCAGGAATAGGTGAAAATAGTGCAGTGATGAGATCACTGTGCCTTGAAAATCTCAATAATATTGGCATTACTCTTGATGAAGAAAAGAATGATATATATGATGAAGGTGTTGCAACAATCAGTACAGATGATTCACCTGTTAAGGTTATGGTAATACCTACTAATGAAGAATTGCAGATAGCCCTTGAGGCAACAGAGATCCTTAGTGGAATTCTAAAAGGAATTGTCGGCTCAAAAGCTGCTGTGCAATAAAGATTAGTCCTTTTTTTAAATATAGCAAACTTAATATCATCATTCATATTATATTAAGATGGGTCCCTTAGGAGTTAATTCTTATATTCTAAGGGACTTCTTACTGCTACCCCTTGAAACATAGAAATGAGTTTTTCCTCAATAAACATGATGCAATGTTGATCAAAATCCTCTCAAATCTTAGTATAATAGAGATTTACTTTGATGGCATTATTAAAAACAAAATGATTGTTGATCTTCATATCTTCATGATAATCCATTATTCTAAATCACAATCTATTTCTTTGAAATAATTTTATTGCCCATGTCTTTTCTCTATAATAGATATGACCATATAGAACTGAAAAATAAAAAGCTCATTTTCATACTTTATTTAGAAATATATATCTTTTAAAGATAAAGAATAAAATCAGGTGGATATATTTCTTTATGTCTTGACATCATAAATGGATCATAAGTATGAATAAAAAAAAATGAAAGGATTGAGATTATGACAAAAAAGAAAAAATCGCCAGAAGAATTGCTGGCAGAAAAACTTCTCTATAAAAAGGAGACTTCATGGAAGAAATATAAGGATGAATTAAAGGATGAGGTTTTTTCTTTTTCAGATGGTTATAAGAGTTTCATGAGTAAATGTAAAACAGAAAGACTCTGTGCATCATATATAGTAGATGAATTAAAAGAAAATGGTTATCTGGATATTGAAACTATAGAGACAATAAAATCCGGTGATAAGTTTTATAAGAATATAAAGGGCAAGGTTGTGATTGCAGCAATTGCCGGTAAAGATTTATCAAAATTCCAAATTGTTGGTAGTCATATGGATTCACCCCGTCTTGATCTTAAGCCAATGCCACTTTATGAAGATGGTGAACTTGCTTTGTTTCAGAGTCATTACTATGGGGGAATCAAAAAATATCAATGGGTAAATCAACCTCTTGCAATTCATGGGATTATATTTACCAAAAAAGGTAAAGCCGTTGAAATTCATCTTGGGGATGATCCCGATGAGCCAAAATTTATTATACCAGATTTATTGCCTCATCTTGCAAAGGAGCAGATCAAAAAAGATGGTAGAACTGTGATTGAGGGTGAAGATCTAAATATAATTGTTGGTCACATTCCCTTGGATGGAGACATTAAGGATTCCATTAAAATCAATATCCTCAATTATTTAAAAGAGAAATATGATATCGTTGAAGAGGATTTTGCATTTGGGGAATTGGAATTTGTTCCAGCAATGGAGCCCTGTGATATCGGTTTTGATAAGGCCCTCATAGCGGCCTATGGTCAGGATGACAAGGTCTGTGTGTATACATCTTTTAAAGCATTACTTGATGTCAATGATCCAGCCCATACAGCAGTAGGACTCTTTGTTGATAAAGAGGAGATTGGGTCCACAGGGGATACTGGGGCTGAGAGCAGGGTACTTTTGAATTTTGCTAGAGATTATTGTAAAAAAATAGATCTTTCTATCGATCCTGGAGAGGTTCTTGAATATTCACGGGCATTATCAGCAGATGTAACCTCCGCAATGGATCCTACTTTTAAAGGTGTTAGTGATCCTCAGAACACATCATATTTAGGAAAGGGTATCTCTATAGAAAAATATGGAGGAGGCGGTGGAAAGTATGACACCAATGATGCACGAGCAGAATATATGCAATACCTCAGAGTTCTTGCAGAAAAAAATGAGATTCCCTGGCAAACGGGAGAAAATGGAAAGATAGATATTGGTGGTGGCGGTACAATCGCAATGTTTCTATCAAGGTATGGAATGGATTGTGTTGATGCTGGTCCCTGTATGCTTGCAATGCATTCTCCAGCAGAGGTTGCTTCTAAGGCTGATATCTATTCTGCATTCAGCTTTTATAAGGTATTTTTTGCAGATTAATTTATACATAAAAATCAAGGATACATATGAATTCAGTTGAAGAGACAACACTTATTGATAGAACCTCATGGAAAAGAATATGGTCATTGGCCTGGCCCCATTCAATAGAAAATATTCTTTTCACATTATTACTGCTTGTTGATCTTTTTTGGGTAGGAACCTGGGGTGGAGATGATCCCCTTAGCGCTGTAACCATTACAGGTCCCATTATATGGTCAATACAGAGTCTCTCGATGTTTATCTTCTTTGGAATGCTCTCTAATATAACCAGATATATTGGGAGTAATGAAAAAGAAAGGGCAGCTCTTTTTGGAGAGCAGGGGGTCATTCTTGCTTTAATTTCGGGTGTTCTAATATCTGCTGCAGGAATTTTTGCCTCACCGTATCTTCTGAAACTCTATGGTGCCCAATCTTCTGTAAGTATCATGGCTGAGGGATATCTCTCAATAGTACTTGGAGGAATCCCTTTCTTTTTTTTATATATGGCCTTTTACGCTATATTCTCATCGAATAATAATACCAAAGATCCAATGTATCTTTCCTTTATTGCATGGCTTGTTAACTTCATACTCGATCCTATACTGATTTTCGGCTTCTGGATAATTCCTCCAATGGGCATTGAGGGGGCAGCTCTGGCAACAGTAATATCCTATATCATTGCTTTTTTGGGCTTTGCTTTTTTCTTACGTCACAAAGCGATGAAATATATTCATATTGGCAAAAATCTTTTGAAAATAAATTTTTCAGTATTTAAAGAGATAATTCGAATAGGTGTTCCTGCAGGAATTAATGGTATATCAAGACCTCTCAGTGCAACCGTAATTATGGGAATAATAACCCTTTATTCAGTAGATGTTATTGCAGCTTTCGGTATTGGTGTAAGAATCATTTCAATAAACTGGATTTATCTTGGGGGACTCAATATAGCAGTTTCAACTCTCGTTGGACAAAATCTTGGAGCCCAAAACATTGCAGGGGCAAAAGAGGTTGTGAAAAAGATTTTATCGGTGGCCATTGTAATTCAACTGATAATATCTTCAGCTATGATTATTTTCAGCAATGAAATAGTCTCTCTTTTTTCATCATCATCAGGTACAATAAAAGAATCTGTATTCTTTTTAAGATTGCTTGCATTGGGAACTCTTGCAGATGTTCTTATTGCTGTGTGTGGTGGTGCATTAAATGGAGCAGGGGATACAAAGCGAGCAATGTCATCATCATTAATCGGCAACTGGGTTTTTAAGATTCCAGCTGCTATGATTGTTTATTATTATATAGATTCAGCAGCCATGTGGCAATATGTAATTGTTGTGATATCATTACCTGTTGAAGGATTAATAAATCTCTTCTGGTATATTAAAGGAAGTTGGACAAAGGTTAAGATTGGGTTAACTACTTGAGTAGTTAACCCAGGTAAATTATATTGCTTCTTTTGATTTTTCTAAAAGATCAACGGCATTTTGTAAGATGTTTTCTGATGTTTGTGAAAGATGACCAATCTCTTTAACCATTTCAGCAACAATCTCATTGACATGTTCTATTGCCTCGTTGGTGCTTGATATTGCCTTTTTCTGTTCGTCAGTACCTGATCCAATATTCTTGGCTAGTTCAATATTTTTAAACATTTGATCAATGATAATATTGATATATTTTTCTTCTATTAAGATACTTTCTTGAAGAACCTTGATCTTACTTGAACTCTCTCCCATGCCGTCAATGAGTCCCTTGGTAGAGGCAGCAGTTGCTTTTATAACGCTGACACCCTCACTGGATATCTTTGTATTCTCAGTTAAAACACTTTCAATCTCTTTGATACTTTCGGTTGTTTGAAAGGCGAGTTTGCCAATTTCATCAGCAACAACTGCAAAACCCTTGCCTGCATCTCCGGCCCGTGCTGCCTCAATGGCAGCATTTAAAGATAGAAGATTAATTCTATCTGCAATATCAACTATGAGATTTACAGTTTCTCCAATTTTTTTACCTTGCTCTTCAATCATAGATATGGTGTTTTCAAGATCACTGAGTTGTTCATTAGTGTATTTCGTTTTGTCAACTACAGAGGTAATATTATCATTGGTAGAATTAAGGTTAATTTTCGTCTCATCCTTAATATGTTTGAATTCGTTGACAATTGTTTCCATCTTTACATTGCCGTCAACCTGATCAACTGATGAGTCATAAATACTTTCTGCTGAACTGAGGAGCTCTTCAAGTGTTGCTGATACCTCTTCAAAGGTGGCAGCCTGGCTCTGCATCTTATCATTAAATTTAGATACAAGATCGTTTTGCTCATCAACCTGTTCAAAAAGGCCATTCATTTTTTCCTGAATATCTATTGAAACCTTTTTTTGATTGTCAGATTGTTTTTGAATTAATGCAGTTTGTTCTGTATTTGTTTTATCATAGGAATTAATAATTGGAATGATCTTATATGCAATGTAAGAAATAATTATAGCTATTATTATGAAATAAATCTCTCTTGCAGCAACTATACCTGAAGTAACTGGAATACCATTGACAACTGCATCAATATGAATTTCTGCATCTTTTGTATATGCATAATAACAGAAGAAGATCCATAGTGAAATACTATATGTTGAAAAAATGATGAAAATTTTTCGATTATAGAAAAGTTGTAATAAAATGATGAATACAATTAATGCTATGGATGTGTTATATGACTGCATTGCTAAAGTTGCCCATTTCGGTCCACCATTGAGAGCATATTTGAACTTTGCTATTATTGGAATAGTTGTTGATAAAAATGCGCTAAGCCATAGAAAGATGCCAGGGGATTTAAGTTTTTTCTTTCTTCTATAGCTTATAAAAGCAAATACTATCATTAATGAAAAAGCAAATATTGGCATAATGACATCAGTATTTTTTATTTTGCTGATTACTTGAAAAGTAGATGAAATAGTACAGATTACAATAGTTAATATCAAATAGAGCTTCATGGATTTGATTTCAAGAATTTGACGCGGTGTTAATAATGGTTTATTCATTTTGATCCTATCAACGACATTTTTTTGCATTTTAAATTTTATCCATTTAAAAGCAAAGCAAAAACTTTGTTTTTATAAAAAAATACAATATTTAATTGACTTGAGCTACACGCATGTTTACCCTGAATATATGAGACGAATAATTCACGTGGATATGGATGCATTTTATGCCTCAGTAGAACAGAGGAATAATCCTGCATTAAAGGGAAAACCTGTAATTGTTGGTGGTAGTCCAAATTCTCGTGGAGTTGTTGCAGCATGTTCTTATGAAGCGCGAAAATTTGGAATTCATTCTGCAATGGCTTCCAGTCGAGCATATCGATTATGTCCAACTGCAGTTTTTGTGAGACCTGACTTCAGTCAATATCAAGAGGTCTCTTCTCAGGTACATGAAATATTTTATCAATATTCTGATCTTGTAGAACCATTATCATTAGATGAAGCCTATATAGATATAACAGAATATCTTGAGAATGGACAGAGAGCCTCTGAGATTGCAGAAGAGATAAGAAAAAAAATATTTGAAAAAACAAATCTTACGGCTTCAGCAGGTGTTTCTTATAATAAGTTTATCGCTAAGATTGCTTCGGATTACAATAAACCTAATGGCATAACAGTTATTCCACCTCAAAAGGCTCAGGCTTTTTTAGATTCACTTCTGATAAAAAAATTCTTTGGCATTGGCAAGGCAACAGAAAAAAGATTTCATAGTATGGGTGTAAAGACAGGTTATGATTTAAGACAGATCCCTTTATTTGAAATGGAAACTATTTTCGGAAAAACCGGTAAGTTTTTCTATAATTGTGCAAGAGGAATCGATGACAGAGAGGTTTCTCCATATAGAGAAAGAAAATCACTAGGTAAAGAAAGAACTTTTAAAGAAGATATTGATGATATCAATCTTATAGTTGATTTTTTAGAAAATATTGCCCAAGAGCTTGTTGAATATCTAGAAAAAAAGAGACTTAAACCCAGAACCTGCACTTTAAAAGTAAAGTATTCTGATTTTGAACTGGCAACACGAAGCACATCCCCGGGATATATTATTTCATCAAAGGAAGAAATAATGAAAAATGTAAAGGAGTTGTTGCACTTAACTGAATTGCCACAAAAAAAAATAAGGTTAGCTGGCATCTCATTGTCAAACTTTTATGATGAATCACTCTTAATTAGGGATGAACAACTTACCTTTGATTTTTCTCTATAAGTCAATTAAGAATCCTCTAAAAAAAAATAAAAAATATCCTTTCATTATCATTCAATATTTATTATATTAAATCATGAAAAAAATTATAAAGACTTTTCACGGAGGAATTGTATGAAAAAAATACTGATACTAGTAGTCATCGTCTTATTCAGTTCTACCTTACTTTTAGCACAAGATGATGATGGTTTCAATAGAAATTGGGACAATGATAAAAACGAACCCAAAAAGAGTCAGAAAAGTAATAAAGACAAAAATCATTTAACGAGTCTCATTGAAACATATAAACCGATGTACGTCATCTTCGGAGATATGAAGCATCAGGTCAAGATTCAGATCAGTTTCATGATTCCAGTTGTTTATCCCTATAAAACTGGATTATACTTTGGCTATAGTCAGACAATGATCTGGCACCTCTATAGTCCTGATAATCCAATGGCTGAGATTAATTTTATTCCTGAGTTTCTCTGGAAATTCCAATCAAAGAATAATATTGCAAATAATGTTGATCTCGGTGTTTTGGATTATATTCAGGTTGGTTTCTGGCAGCACCGTTCTAATGGAGAAATTCAAACAGGCTCAAAGGGTTGGGACAGATCTTATCTAGAGATACAACTCAGTGCTGATATAATAAAACAACTTAATATTGGACTTAATATTAGAGGGTCCTATATTTGGGGTACCTTCGATAATGTAGGAAATATCAGCGATAATCCTGATATATTTGAATATGCAGGTTACCTTGAACTCAAGGTCTTTATGAAGTTTAATAAACTTATTCCTTTTATGAGTAATGAAGAGATTTATATGAAAATGAAATTCGGTAGCGCCTACGGTGGTTTTGACTGGAGCAAGGGCGGCCGGGAATATGGAATAAAATTTAAGGCTCTGGTTGACTGGTTTCGACCATATTTCTTCTTACAGATATATGAAGGCTATGGAGAAACATGTATAAATTATAATCAAAAGGTGTTTGCCATACGTGGTGGAATCATTTTTGATATTTTCTAAATAAGCAACTCTGGTTTCTAACCAGCTTCTTTAAGAAAAGCGGCTGGTTAGCTTATCAACCTCATCATTAATCTCCTTTAATATAACGTCATCTAAAGTCGAATTAACCTGATAAAAGAGATTTGAAATAAGTCTATAGAGTGTCATGTCATTGATTCGATTTCCTTTTTCAACAAGATCCCACCGAGGTGCAATCTTTTTAACGTGATTGAAAACCTCTGGGTAATCAAAATTTCCTTCAAAGGAAATATCAACAACAATTGAATCTTTACAAAGGGCTTCATTTGGAATCATGAATTTTGAAGAGGGAACTGCTGAAATAACGAAATCAGAGGCCTTTACAAAGTTACATACATCCTCAAAGGGAGTATATTCATGACAGACCTGAACGGAACCATTTTCATTGAGCATCATTAAAGCCAATGATCTGCCAACTGCAATAGAGTCATTTATTATTGTTATTCTCTTGCCCTCAATCTCAAAGGGATTATTTTCACTGTTTTCAGGATAGGTTCCATGGTCTAAAAGATATTCTTCATAGTAATGATAATAACGTTTAAAGAGATACATTATACCCTTCGGTGTTGGAGGTATTATTAGTTTTCTTAACTGCTTTTTATCTCTGAATTTTTCATATTGAACGAGATAACCCAGGTGACCATTGTGGAGGCCCTCAAGATCTTTGTTGAAATCAATGCAGTTCATGAAGACTGTATCCTTAACCCCATAGCCTGTAGGGTACATCACCATAATACCGTGAGTAGAGGAATTGTTCAATGAATTTATAAGCTCTTCTAGTTCCTCTGCACTTGAAGTTATATAATCAGTGACTTTAATATTCCATTGATTACAAAAATTTATAATTCCACGAAGATAAGAGCGGGATCCAGCATCATCAGATGTTAGAATCACAGCCATTGACGGTTCTATACCATAATGTTTATAGGCTTCTATCTGTTTTTCAAAAACCGGAATATCATACTTTTCAATCAGTTTCTTTACATGTAATATTTTATCATTCATGAAAAATCCTTATATTGTCTTTAAAGGTGAATAATAATGTAATTAGAAGATGGTGTTTTTTTGTCAAGGAGTGTTTCAGAAACTTAACCGGATTTCAGTAGAAATCCGGTGATGATTTTATTTGCAATCAAATCGATATAACATTTTATCGAGTTTTTTATGAACTATTTTTTTCTGGGTCTCGTTAAGTGATTTATAGAGCTTAATAAAACGTTTTCTAAATGCAAGTATTTGAGGCTTATTTCTATCTCTTCCCTTATCTAAATCTAAGATAATGGCATCAATATCTACTGTATTACTTTGAAGATTCTTTCTCAATTGTGCAATTTTTGGTTGTCTTTCTTTTCTTTGTTTTTTTGAAAAAGTCTTCATGTCAGCCTTTAAAGAATCATATTCCCTTTGCTGATCTTTATTGAGTGCCAGTTTTTTTACAAAACGATCTGCATACTTTTCAATTCGCTTCTCCATCTTGTTGTTGCAAAATTTTCGCGGACCACAGCTAACCATTATCCCAGTAATGGCTAAAAGACTGATACCAGCTAAAAGTTTTTTTCTCATTGAAATTTCTCCTTTTTTAATTGATTTATAGAGAAGCTATTAGTGAAATGTTTCATTCTGATTTCACAACTGTTAAAATGTGTAAAAGTATGTAAATAGGGAGTCAAAACAATGGACAAGAATAACACCATTTCAGTATTATTGATTGATGATGATGAGAAGCTTCAAGAAGCAATGAGTGAATATCTTACAAATTATAATATTAATGTATTTTCTCATTTCAGTGGTAATGGTGTTTTACCCGTCATCAGTGAGGCAATGCCCAATTTAATAATATTAGATATAATGCTTCCTGGCAAAGATGGTCTGGATGTCTTGAGGGAGATTAGAAAAACCATTGATATCCCGGTTTTAATGCTCACAGCAAGAGGAGAAGATACTGATAGAATTATTGGTTTAGAACTTGGTGCAGATGATTATTTATCTAAGCCATTTAATCCTCGAGAGCTCTTAGCACGAATAAAAGCTATTCTAAGAAGATCTCAAGGACCAAAGAATAAGGGAAGTAATGGGGATGTAATTAAAGAAGCAAATCTTATTCTTAATAAGAAGACCTACGTTCTCTCGTATAATGAAGATAGTATAGAGTTGTCAACAACAGAATTTAAGATTCTTGAGGCATTGATGGAAAATCCCAATGATGTATTGTCCCGAGATGATATTATGAACAGAGCAAAGGGTAGAGACTTCATGGCATTTGAAAGAAGCATAGATGTACATGTAAGTAAGCTTAGAAGTAAAGTAGCAGATCTTACTGGTTCACGAGATTTAATAAAAACAGTATGGGGAACAGGTTACATGTTTGTAATTCCTGATTGATTATGATTAAAAATTTATATGTCAAAATATTTTTATATTTTATAGTAATTCTCATTGCTACAGAAATGATGATATTACTTTTTTTTAGACTCACTGTCATGCCGAAATTTGTACGAAACATACAGCAGTTTGAAAATAGATTTTATATGGAACTTCATGAAAAGGTAAAGGTCAGAGCATCAAAGCCGCAATTTTTATCAAAAAACAGCTCTTTTATATATTTATTTGAAGATTTGAAAGACCTGGCTCGAGTAAATGTATGGGTCGAAAATAGTTCTGGAGAGACCCTCTATTCTACATCTAAAAAATCAATAAATGATTATAAGAATATTAAATTTGAAAAAAAACAACATTATCTCATAAATAAAAATTTTAAACACAGACTGGTGCGAATGTCAATAACTGATGTTCGTTTTTACAATAATGAAAAGGGCAAGGTATACGTCGTCATTGATGAGATATCCCGTTTTGATCTCTTACATCCGGTTTTTAAGGCCTTTGCCTTTGGTCTGGCATTAATCGGATTCGTAATTGCACTCATGGTTTTACCGGTATCTCGAATAATAACAAAACCCCTGAAAAAATTAACCCGGTCAGCAAATAAGATTGCAGATGGAGATCTACAGGTAAGACCTGCAATTAAAAACAAGGATGAGATTGGTGAACTGGGCTATGCTTTTAATACCATGGTCGATAAGATTGAAACAATGATCAGTGATGTTAGAGAATTGACAGCTCATATATCTCATGAATTACGATCCCCATTAGCAAGAATGAGAATTAATCTCGAGTTAATACATGATAAACTCACAGGTGATGAAAAGCTCAATACTACCTTTTCAAAGATAGAAAAAGAAATTGAAAGTATGGATCTTCTCATTGGTAAGATCTTAACTCTTTCTAAGATTGAGATGTCTGTTCAAAAGTCAATTAATGAAATCAATCTCTCTACAGTGATCAATTCCATCATTGAAAAGGCAGAGGGCCTCTTGTCTCATAAAAATATAAAATGTACATTTGAACCACAAGAGAACTGTGTTATCTCAGGTCATGAAGATGATATAATAATGGCTTACTCAAATCTCATAGAAAATGCTATAAAATACAGTAAGATTGATAGTACCATTCATATAACTATAAAGAAAATAAAAAATAAATTCATAGTGTCCATAGCAAATGAATCACTAAAAGAGATTGAACAGATTAATAAATTCAAGAAGGCATTTTATAGAGAAAATAATGATGTAGATGGTTTTGGATTAGGTCTCACTATTGCTGAGAGAATATTTCTTCAGCATAATAGCGAGTTATCTCTTGAGGTTCAGGGCAATACATTTATTGCAAAGATCATTATTGATATATAATGATCTTTCTATTCTAATTCATGAAGCTGTCAATCTTTGATACTATAAAGTCCTTATCCTTCTTATTTTCAATTACTTGTAATATCGCTGGAATCTGGGAAAAGATACCACATTCTTTTATAAGTAAATAGAAGAGAGACATTGCAATATCTGATCTGCTATGAGAAATGAATAAAAGATAGTTAGCAATATTTTCTTTCAAATCATCATTTATATGAGAGCTTTGTTCCCGCTCTTTACGAAAATATGAAACTGAGCCATATAATGACCATAACAAATCTTCAGAAGGAAGATCATCCTGAATAACCTTTTGAAGCTTCTCTTTATTTCCAGTAAGTATATCTTCTGTTGATATCTCACGTGATCGTATGTTTTGCTCAATAAAATCTCGTCCGGCAACTGAACCAATTAAAGAATAAATCATTTTATGAAGAGTTGTTGAGTCATTTTGAAGCATTTCTATTAGTGAATCTTCTGTTGTGCAATTATAGGACTCATGAAAAGCATTGGAAATCTGATGCCATCCTCGAGGATTGGGATTTATCATCTCTTCATTCCACAGCTGTTCTGGAAACATTGAAATATATTTGATTACAGAGGGATGAATGTTTTCTCCATTTGCCCAGATGAGCCAGTCAGTGGGGCGAGGCTTGAGATGAAACACCGCTAGTCTACCATCAAGGGCAGAATCATCGAACTCTGTAATGGTAGTGCTGTCAGCTTCACCAAGATTACCTGCTAAAACAACGTATGTTTTCTCAGGCAATCTGTGTTCTCCACACATTCCTTCAGTAATAATTTGAAATAATGTCTGTATAACAGTAGGATGAGCCCTGTTTGCCTCATCAAGAAACCAAACTATGCCATTATATCCCTCTGGTATTTCAACGGGAGGAATAAATTGAGGACGAAAATAGATCATTCGTCTGTTGTCATGATCAGGTACAGGGTATCCACCAAGATCAATATTTTCCTTAAATGCAAGACGAGTGTCTATGTAATAAAAATTTCCCTGTTGGGCAATCTGTTTAACCATGGCCGATTTGCCAACTCCAGGATGTCCCTGGATTTTTATAGCATAATTAAGCTTGTTTTCAGATGAAAGATATTTATAGAGAATATCCTTCATCTCATGTATGGAAACCTCTATGGGAGTTTTTTTCATGAAATCACCTTTTTTCATGGATAGATAAATTCATGATATATGTCCAGATTTTTTTTTAATTATTTATATAGGGGATTTACCCATGAAATAATATAATCCCCCCCATTTTCAAAGTATTTAAATATGTATATATTAAAATTACTTTTTTAGTTTAACATAATCTTCATCCTGGGGCTGTAATTTTTTTACAGCCCTATTTTTTTGCTTTTTTTACATCCACATGCTATTAAAATAATAAATTATTTCATAAAATAACCATTAAAAAAAATACGCGAGAAAACTTTGTTTTTGACAAAACCTATCTCTTTACAACATATGGTAAAATAACTTGGAGATTCGGCTTTTCTCCTTATAAATAATGAATGAAAAAAATACACGAGGTTCAGGATGGATTTATTACTAAACCCTAACAAGTTTAATTGGAAATTTTCTGACGAAAAGACTCAGCAAATGATGGAAAAAACTCTGGAGTTTTTTAAGAAAAAGGGTAAAAAGAAACTTAAAGAAGATTATCTGGAAAGAGTATGGAACTATGATTTTGTTGAATTTCTAAAAGAGAATCAGGTCTTTGCAACATTGATGACTCCAAGTGGTTATGGTGCAGAGGATTCACGATGGGATACATCAAGAAATGTTGCCTTTGCTGAAATTACCGGTTTTTTTGGAATTACCTACTGGTATACCTTTCAGGTTTCCATGCTTGGCTTAGCACCAATATTTATTGGAGCCAATGAAGAGGTAAAACATCAAACTGCTAAACTTCTTCAGGAAGGTGGAGTCTTTGCCTTTGGTCTCTCTGAAAAAGAACATGGTGCTGATATCTATTCTAGCGATATGATGCTTTATCCACAATCTGATGGCACATACAGAGCCAATGGCGATAAATACTATATTGGAAATGGAAATGAGGCAGCTCTTGTTTCTACCTTTGCAAAGATGGCAGACACCGGAGAATATGTATTCTTCGTTGTTGATTCAAAACATGAAAAATATGAATGTATTAAAAATACCGTACCAGAGCAGAACTACGTTGCTGAATATGCACTTCATGATTATCCAATAACTGAAGGTGAAATTTTACAAAAGGGTAAGGGAGCATGGGATGATATGCTTAATACCATCAATATATGTAAATTTAACCTTGGTTTTGGTGCTATAGGAATGGCAACCCATGCTTTTTATGAATCAATCAATCACGCTGGAAATAGAAATCTCTATGGCAAGTGGGTAACAGATTTTCCTCACGTACAAAGACTCTTTGTTGATTCATTCTGTAGAATTGTAGCAATGAAGGTTTTTGCAGATAGAGCTACTGACTACATGAGATCAGCACATGCTGAAGACAGAAGATATCTTCTCTACAACCCAATGGTTAAGATGAAGGTTACCAGAGAGGGTGAAAATGTTATTGAGCTACTCTGGGACATTATTGCAGCAAAGGGTTTTGAAAAGGATACATTCTTTCAGATGGCTACCAGTGAGATTAAGATGCTTCCTAAACTTGAAGGAACAGTTCATGTAAACATGGCTCTTATTGTTAAGTTCATGAAGAACTATTTCTTTAGTCCAAAGGAATATGCAGAAATTTCAAAGAGAAATGATGCTGTAAATGATGATTTTCTCTTTGATCAGGGAGCAACATCAGGTTTGGGCAAGATTCAGTTTCATGATTATAATATTGCCTATAATAGCGTTGATTTGAAAAATGTAAATGCATTTCAAGAGCAAATAGCGGCCTTTAAAGAGTTTCTTGCAACAGCAGGTCCTGATGAGGCTCAAGGCAAGAATATTGATTATCTTCTTTCTCTAGGTGAGATTCTTGTATTGGTTGCCTATGGACAGCTTATTCTTGAGAATAAAGATCACTTTAAAATTGAAGATGACCTTCTTGATGAAATATTTGATTTTCTAATCAGAGACTTCTCAAAATTTGCCTTGGATATTTTTTCAAAGCCAAGTAGTACTGAAAAGCAAAAAGAATTAGCAATGAAGATGATTAAAGCTCCTGAAGCAAATGAAGAAAGATTTCAGAAGATATTTAATAATTATTGTTATTCACTTAAAGATGTATATGAGATGCCTGAATAATTACTTTCAGATAATTTTTATAAAAAAATCCGGTCATTGGCCGGATTTTTTTTATATAATATTGAAATTATCATTGAAATTGTATAAGTTGAATTTTTTATACCATTATGAATAATACAAAATTTTGGATAGCACTGGAGCAGGCTGAGGGAATAGGACCTGCACACTTAAAGGAGATCTACGATTCTCTTGAGGCTCTAAGTCTGTCTATAATAGATATTTTTGATTTATCAGATCAGGAAATTGAAAATGAATTTTCCTTTAACAAAACGATTCGTGAAGGATTTGCAAAGGCAAGAATTGGTATCCAAAGTGTTGAAGAGGAATATTTTGAAGTCATAGATGCAGGTGTAGAGATTGTTCCCTTCTTCTCAAAGAAATATCCCCAACGTCTGAAAGATATTATGAACAAAGCCATCCCCCCATTTTTATATTGCTATGGTAATTGTGAACTCATGAATGAATCCTCTGTGGCAATACTGGGTGACAAGGATATTAGCAATAGAGGTGCAGAGATAACATTCTTTGCAGCTCAAGAGCTCGTTCGTCATAGAATTAATGTTGTCAGTGGATATGCAAGTGGAGCTGATATGATAGCCCATAGATCTGCAATAGTGAGCGGCGGCACCACAGCTGCAGTTATTCCCAGTGGAATTAAATTCTTCAAACCCCATGAATCAATCAAAGAACAGGCAACCTTTGATAATCTACTTATTATTAGTCCTTTTTTTCCCACTGTTGAGGTAAATCAATTTAATGCATATATACGTAATAGAATATGCTGTGCATTATCACGAGCTGTATATATAGTAGAAGCCCCAGTTGAAGGTGGAATCTTTGAAGCGGCAAAATCTGCTCAAAAGCTCAATATTCCATTGTATACAACCCGATATTCTAGTTATCCTGAAAACGCCAAGGGAAATGAAAAGATCTTATCGGAGATGAATGGACAGCCTATTAGTCGTAAATCAGGTGATGTCTTACAACCCAATATTGATAAAATTATAGCACATGCGAAATTTGATGAATAAAACAAAATTATATAAAAACCTTCTCATTGTAGCTGCACTGTGTATTCTCCTCGTTATTGGTATGTTTTCATATCTCAATTCTTCACCAATATCAATGGATAATGTTATTGTTTCAGTTTCCTATGGAGCTTCTATATCTTCTGTTGCACATCAACTCAAGATTAATCACTGTATAACAAGTAAGAACTTCTTCAAGGTCATGTCACTTACGAGGGGCAGAAGAACCTTGAAATCAGGGCGATATGAGCTGTACAGAGGAATGACAACCCTTGAAATCATTGATAAAATGACCAAGGGCAATATATTAACTTCTAAGGTTACTATACCTGAGGGATTCAATATCTTTCAAATAGGAAAACGCCTTGAATCTAAGAAAATCTGTTCTTCAGCAAAATTCATCTTCTTTGCTCAAAATAGAAACTTTCTTCGAAGCAGAGATATTGATTTTCTTTCTGCAGAGGGATACCTTTTTCCTGATACCTATGTTTTTGCCATTGGTTCAGATGCAAGAGATATTATAGCTGCAATGCACAGAAGAATGATTAAGATATTAAAAAATGAAAAAGAGAATTATAGAACAAAGATGGATGATCATGAGATACTTATTTTAGCCTCACTCATTGAAAAAGAGGCTCGTGTCAAAAGTGAGCAGCGTTTTATTTCATCTGTCTTCCATAATAGATTAAAGCTCAATATGCGTCTAGACTGTGACCCCACGGTTCGCTATGCAGTAAAAAGATTCAAAGGACCAATCTATTACAAAGATCTGAGAAGCAGATCCCTGTATAATACCTATAAATACAAGGGATTACCTCCCACACCAATTGCCTCTCCTGGGAAAAAAGCAATTGCAGCAGCTCTTAATCCAGTAGAATCAGGTTACCTATACTTCGTAGCCCGAAATAACGGTTCTCATTATTTTTCAAAGAATCTAAAAGAACACAATCGAGCAGTTCAGTATTATCAACGAGGAAAAAAGAATGGCTTTATTGACTCACAAAAACTTACAGAGTGAGATATTATCACCGGCTGGAAATAAAGAAAAATTACGATTTGCCGTAAAGTATGGAGCAGATGCCGTATACTTTGGTGGCGAGGAATTTAATCTTCGTGTTAGGGCAGATAATTTTTCTCATGAAGATATAATTGAAAGTGTTGATTTCTGTAAAAAGCATAATGTTAAGACTGTCTTTTTATTGAATGCCTTTCTCCATGAAGCAGATATAAAAACAGCACAGAACTATATAGCGAAAATTAAAGATATTCCCTTTGATGCCTTTATGGTCTCTGATCCTGGTATGGTAATGATGCTTGAGGATGCAAAGATAGAAGGAGAATTTCATCTATCAACACAGATGAATACCCTTAATCACAGGGCAATAAGATTCTGGCAAAAAGCCGGTTTCAGCAGAATCGTTCTTGGTCGAGAGGTCACCATAGATGAGGTGAAATCAATTCGAGATGAAACAGATGTTGAGCTAGAGGTCTTTGTCCATGGGGCACTCTGCATGTCATATTCAGGACGTTGTCTCTTGAGCAGATATATGTCAGGAAGAGATGCAAATCAGGGAGATTGTTCGCAGCCCTGTAGATGGCGTTACAGTTTAATCGAAGAAAAGAGACCAGGAAATTACCTTGATTTTATTGAACATGCAAAGGGAACAGAAATCTTGTCTTCAAAGGATCTTATGTTGCTGCCGAAACTTGAAGACTATATAAAGGCTGGAGCTGATGCCTTTAAGATTGAAGGGAGAATGAAATCTCTCTATCATGCAGCAAATACAACAAGAATATATAAACATGCAGCTCAATGCAGCGGAACTGATGACTTTGCAAAGAATATGGATTTCTGGAAAGATGAACTCGATCTTATCAGTCATCGTCCCTATACTGATGACCTCTTTAATGAATTCGATGACATGGGTTTTGATGAAATACCCTACATCAATAAGGCACAATTCATGGCCTATAATCTAGAAGAGAAGATGACCGGTGATATGATTTCTGTGAAGACCTTCAATCCTATTAAAACTGGAGATACCCTTGAGGTTATCTATCCCATAGAAGATTCTATCCGGGATACCAATGTAACCGTTACAGAGATATATCAGAAGGATGATATCACAGTTGACATGGCCAGACCCAATGATGAATATGTCATCCGATTTGACAAGGCCATAGAGCCCTATGGTATTTTCAGAAAAAGAATTACACCCAAAGGAGCCTGAAGATGATAAAGCGAATTCAGGGAATTGAAGATATATTTCCAGATAGAATAGCCCTGTGGAAAAAAATAGAAAATACTGCACGTTCAGTTTTTCATAAAAGTAATTTTAAAGAGCTCATCATTCCAATTATGGAATATACAGAGGTATTTTCTCGTGGACTTGGAGATGAAACTGATATAGTCTCAAAGGAGATGTATACCCTTACAGACAGAGGTGACAGAAGTCTGACTCTCAGACCCGAGGGTACCGCCTCTGTGGTAAGAGCATATGTAGAAAATGGTGAATATAACAGACTAGCATTAAATAAGTTTTTCTATGTTGGGCCAATGTTTCGTGCAGAGCGGCCCCAAAAGGGCAGATTAAGACAGTTCAATCAGTTTGGTGCAGAACTCTTTGGCAGCTCATCCCCTTACCATGATTTTGAGGTCATCAATCTTATGAACAGCTTTTCAAAAGAGCTGGGAATCAAGGATTACACACTCCTTATTAATTCAATTGGTTGTAAGGAGTGTAGGCCACAATATCTTGAGAAGCTTAAGGGTTATTATTCACAACATTTATCCAGTCTCTGTGAAGATTGCAACAATCGCTATGAAAAGAATATCCTTAGATTGTTGGATTGCAAAAAACAGAACTGTCAGAAAATAAGAGAAGATGCACCTCATATTACAGATCACATCTGTGAGTCCTGTGAAACTCATCATAATGAGCTTAAGGGATATTTAAAGGATGGGGATGTAAACTATAAAGAGGATCCCTTTCTCGTAAGAGGATTGGATTACTACAGTAAAACAACTTTTGAGTTTATAACTGAAAAACTTGGCGGTCAAAATGCCTTTGCTGCCGGGGGCAGATACGATGGACTAGTTGAGCAATTTGATGGCAAGGCAACACCTGCAGTGGGCTTTGCAGCAGGAATGGAACGAATCTTTCTCATGTTAGATGAGGATGGAATATCTATAGATCAAAATATTGATGTATTTATTGTTCACGGTGGAGAGGGTACCTTTAAAAAGGCATTTGTCACTGCTCAGAACCTACGTGAAAATAATTTTTCTGTTGATATAGACCCACCAGGAAAGGGATTTAAGGCTCAATTCAAACGAGCTGACAGAGAAAAAGCCATCTTTACGATAGTTATCGGTGAGGATGAACTACAGAGCAATAGTGCTACTGTTAAGAACATGAATACTGGAAACCAGGATACAGTTGCCTTTGAAAAGATAATTGAGTATCTTACAAAAGAATTAAAATAATAGGAATAAAAAATGAAAATACAGGCCAAAAAGAAATTAACGATAAATAAAAATGATACCATTGCTGTTTTTGTAACAAAAGAAGATCTCAATCTTAGCTTTCAGACATTACCTGAGGAGTTATCTTTTCTCAAAGGGATCATTGACTTTGAACATTTTACTGGTGAATTTAAAGAATCCATATTTATCCCTCTGGCTGACCATCCTTCTATTATTGTTATTGGAATTGGTGAAGAAAAGAAAATTAACTCTGAGCTCATGAGAAATGCATCCAGCGAAATTGTAAAAATATCAAGAGAAAAGAAGATTGAAAACATTACCATTGTTGCACCCAAGGTATTTTCAATAGATACATCCATGGTGTTAAAAACTCTCTGTGAAGGAGTCTATCTTTCAAACTATGATTTTGACTTTTATAAATCAAAGGAATCAAAAGACAAAGCACCTCTGTTAAAAAAAGCAACAATCATTACTTCTGAAACTTCTGCAGCAAAGATTGTTAGTGAAGTAGAAATTATTTGTAATAATACTATTAGTTGTAGAGACCTGGTAAATCAGAATAGTGACTATGCAACTGCTAAATATATTGCAGGTGAAGCCAAGAAAATGGCTAAGATTCCCGGCGTTACGGTTAAAGTAATGACCCGCAAGGATATTATCAAAAATAAGATGGGTCTCCTTGAGGCAGTCAATCGAGGAAGTGAGAGTCCTGCACATCTTGTTATTCTTTCTTATTCAGGAGCACCAAAGACTGCTCCATCCTTTGCTATTGTAGGCAAGGGTGTGACCTTTGATTCTGGTGGATTAAATCTTAAGCCAACAGGAAGCATGGAAACGATGAGAATGGATATGGCAGGAGCTGCAGCTGCATTATATAGTTTTAAATCAGTAGCACAATTAAAAATGAAAAAGAATATTCACGCTGTTTTACCTTTAACAGATAATATGGTAAGTAATGATCCCTATAGACCTGGTGATGTATTTACAGCATATAATGGTAAAACCGTTGAGATAGGTAATACTGATGCAGAGGGACGTCTCATACTTGGTGATGCTTTAGCCTATACAGTAAAAAAGCTTAAACCTGAATATATCATAGATCTTGCAACCCTTACTGGAGCATGTTTGGTCACCTTCGGTGAAACAACTGCAGCCTTTCTTTCAAATAATGAGGACGTTGCTACTTTAATTGAGAAGTCATCTGAGATAACAGGAGACAAAACTTGGCGATTGCCCCTTGATGATGATTATGATGAACATATGAAATCTGATATTGCAGATTTAAGAAATATCTCCAATGAAAAGAGTGCAGGTACAATTACAGGAGCTGTGTTTCTTAAGAATTTTATTGATGATACCAAATGGGCTCATATTGATATAGCAGGAACTGCCTGGTTTTCAAAATCCCGTGGTTATAGACCAAAAAATGCAACAGGTTTTGGAGTACGATTAATTACAGAGGTTATATCCCAATGGTAATATTTCGCTGGTTACTTATATCTGCCTTTGCTGCTTCAACATTGCTGATCGCTGATTCTTCATCAGATCGCTATAGAGAATGTGAGCAGCGATGTTCAAGTCTTTCTGGAATGTATAAATATCGATGTATTAATACATGTAACAGATCAAGGAGCAGATATAACCCGTATTCCAGTAGAAACGATAGATATAATAGGTATAAAAGAAACAAAAAATCACGTTATAATAAATATAACAGAAATCGCAGACAAAATAAAATGAGCTATAGTGACTGCAAAAAAATGTGTAAAGGCTATAGTGGTATTGACAGTGTTAAGTGCATTCGTACCTGCATGGATGGTGATTCTAAAATGGCAAAAAGATCCTATGATAAAAAAAGGATTGAAGAGAGAATTATGAGAGTCTGCGGTCAAAGATGCAGATTGTTTAAGGGCAAGGCAAAGTACAATTGTTTGACAAGCTGTGTAAATGAAGAGGCCAAAAAATCCAGGGGCTACATGAAAAACTGGTAATGAGGAGAAACAGGTGAACTACTTTTTAATTTTTATACTCTCATTTCTTATTGTAGAGTTTATAGTCGAAAATATATTAAAATATCTCAACATAAAACATCTACAGGAAAAAATCCCTGAACCATTTCATGGAATATATAATGAAGAAAAATATACAAAATCTCAACAATATCTTCGTGATAATACGAGAATATCAATTATTCAATCAACCCTCTCAATTGTAATTATAATTTCCTTTATATTACTGGGTGGCTTTAATTATATTGATATCTTTGCACGGGGCTTCGGTTTTGGTTCTCTCATAACAGGCCTTATCTATGTTGCAACTTTGGTGCTTTTAACATCAATTATCTCAATGCCATTTTCTATCTATGATACCTTCGTTATTGAAGAAAAATACGGCTTTAATAATACTACGGTGAAAACATTTATTCTTGATCTTATAAAGGGACTGATTCTTTCTGCAATTCTCGGTGCAATTGTTCTTGGAGCAATAATATGGTTTTTTGAATCATTTCCCACAACCGGATGGCTCATGGCCTGGGGAGGTATCACTGTCTTTTCTTTGTTTATGCAGTTTATTGCTCCAGTTACTATTATGCCCTTGTTTAATAAATTTATCCCCCTTGAAAATGATAATTTAAATGATATGATTACCACCTATGCCAATAAAGAAAACTTTAAACTTCAGGGTATATTTACCATGGATGGATCAAAGAGGTCTTCTAAACTCAATGCCTATTTTACCGGCTTTGGTAAGTTTAAACGAATTGTGTTTTTTGATACTCTTATGGAAAAGCTAGAAGATAAGGAGATCATGGTGGTTTTAGCTCATGAAATGGGACACTACAAACTGAAGCATATCACAAAAAGTATGATTACATCAATTTTTGTTACTGGTGCCATGTTCTTCTTGCTTTCATTGTTTATGAATAATTCCCTCTTATTTGAAGCTTTTAAAATGGAAAACACATCAGTCTATGGAAGTCTCTTGTTTTTCATGATGCTCTTTTCTCCGGTAAATTTCGTACTTTCGATTATAACAAATTATATTTCAAGAAAACATGAGTTTCAGGCTGATGCCTATTCAATATCAAATAAAGAAGAGGGTGATGCAATGATAAGTGCATTGAAGAAGCTCAGTGTGGAAAATCTCAGCAATCTTACTCCTCACAAAGCCTATGTCTTCTTTCACTTTAGTCATCCACCTGTATTAAAGAGAATTGAAGCAATTAAAGATCATATAAAAAATTAAGTAACTTCTCTGCTTATTTGAGATCATACATTTAATCACTTAAGCAGGGAGCCCCTATGAAAATCAGATCTTTTTCACGTTTTTTCAAGCAAGCTGTTATAATTTTATTATCTGCATTGGTTTTAGAAACACTGGTTAAATCTGTAAATATCATTCTCTTGACTGGATCATTTTCAATGGTTTTTTCTCAGAAAATGGTTATTCAACTTCTCACTGTAGCAATTATTCCTGATCTATTAACCTATACCGTCCTCATTGGAATTGGTTATCATTTTATGAAGAAAAATGAGATGCTCAATGAAGAGCAGCATAAAAAGGATATGGAACTTGAAAAGAGAAAGGCTTCACATGAAACTGCTCAAAAAATGACTGGTTTAATGATAGATGTTATAGGTGAATATAATAATCAAATTAAGAGTTGGATTTATGTAAGACAACAAAAGGGACAACAACCACCTCAAAAGGTGGAACATGCAAGCACTATGATTGGAAAATCCCTTCATGCTTTAGCTGAATTTTCATATATAGTTCCCTATATTGAAAATAATAATGAAACAATTGATACAGTTATTGAAGGAATGCGACTACAGTTGAAAAGTACTGATGAAATAAAAAAGATAGAGGCACCTGTTCAACTGCAGTGAATTTAAGCCAGGGTATCTATTGTTTGACCCTTTGACTCATCAGTTGCCCTTGTTTCCTCTTTCACTACCTGAGGTTGATCCTTGGTTTCCCTTTCAGTAGTCGTATTGTCCTGAAGTTTACTTACTGGAATTGTATCTGTACCTGTAATATTTTGAATTTCCATATTCCCTCCCTGAAATAAAGATTAATTATATGATATCTATAAATATTATAAAAAACAAGAAAATATTGGAAAAAGTTAAAAGATAGGGGATTTTCTTATCCTATATAAAATTATGAACTTTGATATTTAATAATATGCAGATGAAAGATACACATTTGAATCTTGACCTCAATGAGGTTTATACTATTCTTTATGAGTATTATGGCCCTCAGGGGTGGTGGCCACTTTTTGATTATTCTTTAAATTCCTTTGTCTATTGCGGTAAAACGACTCTAACAGAAAATGAACACTTTGAGATCATTCTTGGTGCAATTTTGACTCAAAATGTCTCATGGAATAATGTAGAAACATGTTTTAAAAATTTGGCTCAGAGAGTTGAAATTAATCTTGAAAATATTGAAGAAATGGAAAGGGGGCATCTTGGCCAATTGATTCGTCCATCAGGTTACTATAATCAAAAAACCATTAAAATTCATAATTTCATTGATTTTCTGAAAACAAACAATGCAACTCTCTCTCAACTTAAAAACATGGAACAAGATCACTTACGTAGATTTTTACTAGCTGTGAAGGGTATAGGCCCTGAAACAGCGGATTCAATAAGTTTATATAGCTTTAATAAAAAGATATTTGTAATTGATGCCTATACGAATAGGGTTTTCCAACGACTTGGTATAATTGATGCCCCTATATCTTATAATAAGTTCCAGGAACTCTTTCATGAGCAGTTTAATGGGGATGTGAAAGCATACAAGGAATATCATGCATTGATAGTAATGCTCTGTAAGGATTACTGTCGAAAAAAACCACTCTGTGAGGATTGCCCAGTAAAAAAACATTGTAGGGATTACAAGGCCTAAAGAAATGTCTTGACGATAATCATTAATAATCAAAATTATTATATTAGAAAATTTAAGGAAATGATGTGATAAAAGTATTAGCAATAGCCGGAGGCGGTGCCATAGGAGCCCTTTTACGATATTATGGTTCATTAATGATATCCAGATTTACTGGTGGAGTTTTTCCCTATGGAACTCTTTTTGTAAATCTACTTGGCTCCTTTGTTATCGGATATATGGTAGGTCTGAGCGAAAAGATATTTTTATCCAATGAAGTGAAACTCTTCGTCATTACAGGACTTTTAGGAGCCTTTACCACATTTTCTACATATAGTATGGAAACTGTTAATCTTCTTAAAAATAATGAGTTGAAACTTGCAGCAATTAATATTATAGTCAGTGTGATTACTGGTATTTTTCTGGCATATGCCGGCTATTCAATATCTCGATAAATTAAGGGGATCATAATGCTAAACGATAAAAAAGAATGGAAAGAACTTCAAAACCATTTTGAATCACATACATTTGATTTAAGAGACCTATTTGATGAAAATCCAAAGAGAAGCAGTGATTTTTCTTTAGAGTTTAAGGATCTGCTCTTTGATTATTCAAAAAATCTTGTTAATGCTGAAACAATGAAACTTCTTCTAGACCTGGCTAAAGGCTGTAATCTGAAGGAAGAAATTTCCAAAATGTTTTCTGGTGAAAAGATAAATGTTACTGAAAACAGATCAGTGCTCCATACTGCTCTGAGAAATACCTCTGAAAAGCCTGTAATGGTTGATGGTGAAGATGTTATGCCCGAGGTTAGAAATGTTCTTTCTAAAATGAAAGATTTCTCAAATAAAATCAGAGAAAAAAAGTGGAAAGGGTATAGTGGCAAGGCCATAAATACCGTTGTCAATATTGGCATTGGAGGATCAGATCTTGGACCTGTTATGGTTACTGAAGCACTGAAACATTATTCAACAGATAGTGTAGATTTGCATTTTGTGTCCAATGTTGATGCAACACATATTGCAGAGGTATTAAAGCTTATTGATGCTGAGACAACACTTTTTATCATTGCCTCAAAAACATTCACTACTCAAGAAACAATGACCAATGCCAACAGTGCAAAGCAATGGTTTCTTGAAAACGGTGGAACAGAAAATGATATTAAGCTTCATTTTGCAGCACTTTCTACAAATTCTGCTTCAGTAAGTGATTTTGGTATAGACACTAAAAATATGTTTGAATTCTGGGATTGGGTTGGCGGCAGATATTCATTAACATCAGCTATAGGTCTTTCTGTGATGATAGCCATCGGATATGATAATTTCATAATGCTCCTCCAGGGGTTTCATGACGTGGATATGCATTTTCTCAATGAGGATTTAGAAAAGAATATTCCCGTGATAATGGCATTACTGGGAATATGGTATAATAATTTTTATAATGCTGAAACCTATGCTCTGCTACCCTATGATCAATATCTTCATCGATTTCCTGCTTATTTTCAACAGGGAGATATGGAATCCAATGGAAAATATATCGATAAATCTGGCAAAAAAGTCACATATCAGACTGGACCTATAATCTGGGGTGAGCCCGGTACCAATGGGCAACATGCATTTTATCAGCTAATTCACCAGGGTACTAAATTGATTCCTGCTGATTTTATCGGCTTCTGTAACAGTCTTAATCCCCTAAATGATCATCACAATAAACTAATGGCAAATTTCTTTGCTCAAACAGAGGCACTTGCCTTTGGAAAAAATACCGATGAGGTGAGGGCAGAGGGTGTCAAAGAACAATTGATTCCCCATAAGGTATTTGAAGGTAATAAGCCGACCAATACTCTTCTGTTAAATAAATTGACCCCCCATAATTTGGGTATGCTTATTGCACTCTATGAACATAAGATCTTTGCACAGGGAGTGATATGGAACGTATTTTCCTTTGATCAGTGGGGAGTTGAACTGGGCAAAGTGTTAGCAAAAAAAATATTACCATTCTTAGATAGCTCAGATAACCTTGACTCTTATGATTCATCAACAGCATCATTAATTGAAAAATATCGGAACATGAGGTAATAGATAGCCCTTATGATGCCATTTGATAAATATAAATATAAGGGAAAGAACAAAGATAGAGATCTGTCCTTATTTGAGATGCTGAAGTCTGAGGCAAATACTGTACGTGATAAAGATAAGATTCTTATTAGAAATCTCTTTAAGAATTTTTATAATAAAAATCTCAGGGTGGGTATTGGATTTCAGCGTTCATATGGATCAATTCTTGCTGGTGATTACTTTGACCTAATTAAGCTTCCCAATGACAGTTATCTTTTTATATTTGCAGATATCAGTGGTCATGGACTCCCAGCTTATACAACACTCATACGCCTAAGATCTGCAATAACAATAGCTCTTAAGAATATGCGAAGAACCTATCAGGCAACTGGCTTAATTGATACTGATTTTCTCATAAAGGATATCAGCATATTGTTTACAGATATCATGGATGAGTCTAATTCTGATGATTTTGCCTGTGTTAATTTTACATTTATTAGAAGTGAAGATGATAAATTTCATCTTAAGTTTTATAATCGTAGCATGCTCTTCCCAATAGTTGTTAGAAAATTTAAAAATGAAATTCAGGGCATTTACAACCTCAATTATGAAGAAAAGGGATGGTCACCTCAAAAGGGATTTCTTTTAGGAAGTGATCTGAGAAAATTACTGGGAGACAAATATCTTCATACTCCTCCCTGTGAATTTACTCTTTACGAGGGTGATGTTATTCTTTTTTATAGTGATGGAATAACAGAGGCCTATAATCATATAAATCCTTTAGGTGAATTCGGGGATGATAGATTGAAGAGTATATTACTTGAAAATATTGATCTTCCACCACAACTCATCATAAATCTGATATTTGATGCTGTATATGAATACATCGGTCAGCCTGAAAATCAAAAGGATGATATGACAGCGGTTCTTATCAATTTCCCTGCAGTGAGGGAATAATCCTTGACAGATTTAGTCATATTTTAGATTATTGTAATATCAAACCACTGCTTTTGACCCCCTACTTGTGTTATTATAAAATATTTAAAAAAGGAATTGAAAAATGGAAAAAATTTTAAAAAAAATTGAAGAATTGTCTAAATTACACGATGATATACCAGCTGAACTGATAAAAGCAAAGAATGTTAAACTTGGCTTAAGAAATAGCGATGGAACTGGTGTAGTTGCCGGTATTACTACAAAGGGTCGTGTTGTTGGTTACAAAAAAGAAGAAAAAGATGGTAAGGTTAATATTATACCTGACCATGGAAAGCTTATTTACTGTAATATTGATGTTGCTAAAATAATTGAACAGATAAGAAAGGATAATTCCTTCGGCTTTGATGAAGTAACCTATCTTTTACTTACTGGAGAGCTTCCAACTAAACAGGATCTTAAAGATTTTTCAAAGATGGTCCATAAACGCAGAATGCTGTCTAAATCAGAAAGAAGCGTGATTATGGAAGAAGTAATCAATGATAATCAAATGTATGCCCTTCATAGTGCTATTTCTCATATGAGTAGATGTGACTCCAGAGTCGATGCATTGGATTTTGAGCATATTCTAGAGCAATGTATTAACTTAATTGCAAAGGCTCCAACAGTAGTGGCATATAACTATAATATAATGAACTTCAGACAGGGAAATGACCTTAAGCTCACGAGACCTAAAAGTGAACTCAGTACTGCGGAAAATTTCTTATACATGATGACAGGAGAGATTCCTGATAAATATGAAGCGAAAGTTTTTGATGAGGCTCTCATACTTCATGCTGAACATGGTGGTGGAAATAACTCAACATTTACTGTAAGAACAGTAACCTCCAGTGGAGCTAATACATATATGGCAATGACGGCAGGTATTGCATCATTAAGCGGATATCTCCATGGCGGAGCAAATGAATCAGTAATGAAGATGATGAAAGACCTCAAAGAGAATGTGAAAGATTGGAGTAGTGAAGAGCAGGTCAAACAATATTTAAATGATGTAATTGATAAAAAGGCAGGAGATCAAACGGGAAAAATCTTTGGATTTGGTCATGCTGTATATACACTTTCTGACCCAAGAGCTACAATTTTAAAGGATCATGCAGATCGACTGTCTAAAATCAAAGGTCGTCATGATGAATATGAACTCTATATTCTTGTTGAAAAGGTTGCATCAGAGCTTCTATCTGCACGAAAGAACTCTCATATAAATGCAAATGTTGATTTCTATTCAGGTTTTATATACAATATGATGGGTATCCCTCAGACTCTTTATACACCTATTTTTGCTATGTCAAGAATGGTTGGATGGGCAGCTCATAGAATTGAACAGATTATTCAGGGTAAAATAATGCGTCCTGCATATATAGCAGCAAGTTTAGATTTAATCGAATATAAAAAACTGGAAGATAGATAATGGACAATTGTCAAATGCCTCAAAGTAATCTCGATAATGACCAAATCAAGGAACTCTTAGAGAAATCCAAAACTATAGCAGTCATTGGTATGTCTGATAAGCCAGAGCGTGACAGCTATAGGGTCGCTCAATATCTCATTGAAAAGGGATATAAGGTTATACCTGTTAATCCCATGAAAGAGACAATTTTAGGTTTAAAGTGTTATCCCGATGTTAAATCAGTACCAGAAAAGATAGATATCGTAGATGTTTTTAGAAAGATTGATGCAGTTCCTGAGGTAGTTGAAGAGGCTCTGGAGGTTAATCCAGGTGCAATTTGGCTACAGCTTGGTCTTGCTCATGATGAATCTGCGCAAAAGGCATGTGATAAAGATATTACCTTTGTTCAGTCAAAATGTATTAAGATTGAACATAAGAAGTTATTTAAATAGAGACTGATTATTTGCTTTCAAAAAGCTTTTTCATTGAAGTTGACTGGTTTCTGCCATTTTTCTTAGAGAAATAAAGAGACTTGTCAGTTACTTCAATGAATTGATCAATACTCTCGATCGATTCAAAGGGAATAGTGGCTACGCCCAATGAAACAGTCACCTGTAGAGATTTATTAGCTGTTTCAACCGAATGACTTTCAATGGCCTTTCTCATCCTTTCAGCTATCATATTAGCATCTTCATGATTTGTTAAAGGCAAAATAACGGTAAATTCTTCACCACCATATCTACAGGGAATGTCTATGTTGCGACAATTCTCTTTTATAAGTAAAGCAACATCCTTCAAAACCGAATCTCCCAATTGATGACCATAGTTATCATTGAAATTTTTAAAATGATCTATATCCAGCATAATGAGAGATAGTTGTTCTTTATGACGAAGTGCTCTACTCCATTCTTCAGCTAGACGTTCCCTAAAATGTTTATGAATAAATAGTTTGGTCATGCCATCCCTAATTGCCATATCATAGAGCTCTGCATTTCTAATTGCAATGGCAGATTGAATAGAGATATACTGAAGCATTTGAAGGTCAAAATCAGTGAATTTGCTTTTATGGGATTTATTGATAGCTTCAATTACACCTATAATATCTCCATTTACAATGAGAGGTACAGCAAGTAAAGATTTTGTTATATTCTGTGATTTTTTATCTGCATGACTTGAAAAACGCGGGTCATTTTGTGCATCATTAATAACAATAGGGGTGCCATTTTGCCACACTGTTCCTGCAATCCCTTCACCCATCTTCAGAGCAGTATCTTTTAAGAGGGATGATTCTTCATCTTTACTAAGATAGCCGAATTTTAAAACATTTAGTTCTTCTTCCACAAGGAGGATGCTGGATTTATCACAGTGAAGAAGATCCTTTGTTTGATCAAGAATCCTTTTTAATATTTCATCCTTATCCAGGGTATTTGTAATATAGGTATTAATTTCAATGAGGACCTTCAATTTCTCATTTTGAAGGTGCAAATCTTTTTGATCATCTATCTCCTTGGAAAGTTCAATAATTCTTTTTGTAAGAATATCTATTTCACTGGAAGATGTCATAGTATTAACCCTTATTTTTAGAGAATAGTTTCGTCATTAGTGACTTTTTCTTTTCTGATGGTTCATCTAAGAGTTCAGATTGACCAGTCTGTAATGATGGTTCTTTTTTAGATTTGGTCATTCCCTTTAGACTGGCATAAAAATATCCTATAAAAAATCCTCCAAAGAGAATCAAATAGAGAAGAAAAATCAACGGGAGAGACCAGGTGAAAAATAAAAATTTAATCTGAACATTAGCAGTATTCTGTGTTGTAAATAGAATAAGGAAGCCTACTGCTATAATCATTGCTATGTTTTTAGCTTTCATGAATTCCTCTGTTTATCTAGTCTCTTTTGCCAGTGCTTGTGCAATCTTTACAGCTTCCATTGCATCCATAGCATAGCCCTGAGCTCCAATTTCATTTGCATAGTTTTTATCTACTACAGCTCCTCCAATCATGACCGGAGTGTTCATATTTTTTTCCCGTAATGCATCAACAACTGTTTTCATCTCAGTCATTGTTGTCGTCATTAAGGCTGATAAACCAATAATATGTGCATTGTTTTTCTGAGCCTCAGCAATAATTGTATCTGCATCAACATCCTTACCTATATCTATAACATTAAATCCATAGTTTTTCAACATTAAAACTACTATATTTTTTCCAATATCATGAATATCACCCTTAACTGTTGCCATTATTACAGTAGGACCTGATTTTCGTTCTCCATCTGACTTAATTAAGAGGGGTTCCAGTATAGCAAAACCCTTACTCATTGTGTCAGCACTCATTATAAGCTGTGGAAGAAAATATTCTTTCTTTTCATATTTATCACCAACAATATTGATTGCCGGTATCATTGAATTATCAACAAGTTCTTTGGGGTTGATACCCTCTTTAAGAACACTATGAATTAATCCCTCTATGATTTCATCATTACCCTCAACAACTGCACGGTGAATTGCTTCAGATGTAGATTCATTTGTTATTACTTCAGTCTTCTCAGTTGAAACATTTGCAAATCGATTGACGTATGTTTTAAGTTTTTCATCTCTACCTGTTAATGCATCTGTAGATGAAATAATATTCATCATCATTTCAGTTGATGGATTCATGATTGCAGTAGATAATCCTCTACTTATAGCCATAGCGAGAAAAGAAGAATTGATCCATAATCTTTCCGGTAGACCAAAGGATACATTTGATAATCCGCAGGTTGTATTAACCTGTAAATCTGCAGTACACCAATCTATAAGATCTAATGTTGTTTGGGCAGCACTCTGATTTGAGCTAATTGTCATAACAAGACCATCTACAATAATATCATTATTTTTATAGCCAAGCTTTTCTGCAGCGTTGAAGATTGTTTGAACTGCATTTTTTCTACCCTCTAATGTTTCTGGAATTCCCTTGTCATCGAGGGGTAGGGCTATAATCATTGCACCGTATTTAGCAGCAATGGGGAGCATTTCTTCAAGTCTATCTTTTTCTGCAGAAATAGAATTTACAAGAGCTCTACCAGGATATAATCTCAAAGCAGCTTCAACTACCTCAATACGAGTTGTATCAATGCACAGAGGCAAGGGGGAAATTTTGGTCAGGAGACTGATGCTTTTAATCATCATATCTTTTTCATCAATGCCAGAAAGCCCCATGTTTACATCTAATATATGTGCTCCCTTAAGTTCCTGATCCTTAGCAAAGGTCTTAACAGTATTAAGTGAACCCTCCCTGAGTTCGGCCTGAAGAGTCTTTTTTCCTGTTGGATTGATTCTCTCTCCAATTACAGTGAACTGCTTGTTTCTACCTGGAAGATGGGTTTTTCTTGTTGAAGATAAAGCACTTAAAGATGAAATCACAGGTTGTTGAGTCTTTATTCCTTTAGAGGCTGATACTGCTGCACCAATATGATCTGAAGTTGTTCCGCAACAGCCTCCAAAGATATTGACTCCTGCAGAGATGAAATCATCAACAAAGGTTGAAAACTCATTGCCATCCATATCAAAGACAGTAACGCCATCCTTCAATTTTGGCATTCCGGCATTTGGTTTTGCCAAAAGTGGTACTGTCGCATAGGGCTTTATTGCCTTAATTATTTTGAGCATGTCACCGGGACCTGTTGAACAGTTACATCCAAATGCATCTGCACCAAGTGACTGGAGAGTGATAAGAGCAGAGAGGGGATCAGTTCCATTGAGGGTTACCCCCTCAATACCAAAGGTGATTGATACCATTACTGGAAGATCACAACTTTCCTTTACTGCCAGTAAAGCAGCACGGGCCTCTTGTATATCGAGCATTGTCTCTATAACAAAGCCATCAACACCAGCATCAATAAGAACCTCAACCTGTTCTTTATATATATTTACTGCATCCTCAAATAAAAGGTCTCCGAAGGGCTCAACAAATCGACCAGTAGGAGCAAGATCTCCAAATACGTAGCCCTTATCTCCAACAGCTTTTCTTGAGATTTCAACCAGTGTTTTATTTATCTCGACCAATCTATCTTCCAGTCCAAATTCTTCCAATTTAACTCTGTTGCCACCAAAGGTTGGGGCATAGACTATATCGCTTCCTGCTTCTATATAAGCTTTTTGAATATCAATAATAGCATCAGGATTATCTAAAATCCATTCTTCTGGACAAACACCTTTGGGCATTCCTTTTTTTGCCAGTTCAGTTCCTGTTGCTCCATCGAGAAAGAGCAATCTGTTCTTTATAATATCATTGAAGGTTTCTTTGTTCATTTTTTATCCTCTATTTAAATAATGCCTGCAATTGCAGTTACTGATTTTTCGGGTTGTAAAATTAGTCTATTGTTGAGTACTACATTGATATTCTTTAATTGTAATACAGTATCAATCTCTTTTTGAAAGTCTATGAATAAATCCCCATATCCTGGAGAAAATCTAAACTTGGTTAATATTTCACTACTTCGGACAAGGTTCTGATTTATATAGCTCACAAGCCAATCCATTGAACTATCAGCAGTTTCACTACCCACTGCATCAAATATCAAAGCCTCAGTTGTTTTTTGTGCAGCACTCTTTTCTGATATTGCTTCTATAATATCTTTCCCCGCTGTTACAGCCATAAAAACTGCAGCATTGGAATCCTTTAATAGTTCTATGAGTTTCTTACTATTTGTTTGATGAATATTATTGAAAACTATAATATCATCATTTTTTTCAGTAATGTCAACTCTTTGCCATAGTCCACTACAATGGCAGAGAGAAAAAGCATCATCAATTATTGCATCTATCTTAATTTTTTGGTTAGTCTCAATATCTGTTTTATGGATATTATATTTCATTCGAGAATAGATCTCTTTTTTGGGTAGTTGAACTGGGATAGATGAAATATGTTGAGCCATATATACCTGTTGATATTAAACTATTTTATATTATTTATATCTTAAAAGAAAAAAATACTTTTCTTATTATAGCTCTTTGAGTCAACTGATAAATAATAAAAATAAGCAGGAATATTATTGCAATGAATGATATAGAAATTAATGAATTATATAAGAGTTTCAAGGTAAAGAAAAACACGGTTCAGGCAATTGATGGTTTATCACTATCTATTGAGAAGGGTGATATTTACGGTCTTCTCGGGCCAAATGGTGCAGGTAAAACAACAACCATAAAAATCTTGTTGGGTCTCATTGCCCCTGACAAAGGATTAGCTATGGTCAAGGGTCTTGACGTCAATAAACATTACAGAAAAATAATATCACACTCATCTGCAATTCTTGAAGGAAATAGAAATATATACTGGCGCCTCAGTGCCATGGAAAATATTGAATATTTTGCAACAATAAGAGGTCAGGGTGGCAGAAAAACTAGAGAAAGAGCTGAGGTACTTCTCCAAAGGTTGAATCTTTTTGATAGAAGAAATGATACAGTGAAAACATTCTCTAGGGGAATGCAGCAAAAGGTTGCACTCGCCTGTTCTCTGATTACTAATCCTGATATCTTATATCTCGATGAACCAACACTTGGTCTTGATTTTGCCTCGTCACTGGAAATAATTTCTCTCATAAAAGACCTCACAGAAAGTGAGGGTAAAACTGTTATAATTACAACTCATGCTATGGATATAGCTCAAAAGCTTTGTAAAACAATTGGAGTCATAGATAAGGGAAAACTTCTTCTTAGTGATTCCATGGAGTCTGTAAAAAAACTTTTTAAAGCAGATGAATATGAGATTCATATTAAAGAAAATCCCACTAAGAAGCTCATAAGTCAACTCAATAAGATCTGTCCTTTGGATGTTGAGAAAAATACAAATGGCTCAGTCTTAAAAATTATAGTACATAATGGCAACATGCTCTATGATTTTCTCAATACATTACATGAAAATAAAATCACCCTTGAAAAAATAGATAATCTCGAGCCGGATCTGGGATTTATCTATCAAAAGGTCATAGAAACTAAGGGGACTCTATAATGAAATTATTTAATCTCTTTCTCATTGAAGTAAAACGACGATTCATCATGATGAAACGCTATCCCCTTGATACCATTATGGGAATGGCCTTCTTGTATATATTCTTTCTATTTATATTTCTTGGAGGCAAAAATGGCTTAGTTAACTTTGGCAAAACACCTATAGAGTTTGGCAATAGTGTTACCTCATTAATTCTAGGATTCATCGTCTTTCAAACATCAATGATGGCCTTTGGATCTCTAGCCAGATCAATTGATCGAGAAATAAAGACCGGCACCCTTGAACAGGTCTTTTTAAATCCCTTTGGTTTATCAATTGTTCTTTTTATTCGTTCTGTTGCCTTTATTGCTATTCAGCTCTTTTTTATCTTTTTCTGGATTACGGTGCTCTCTCTTACTACGGGTGTTTATTTTAAACTGTCTACTGTCTTTTTGGCAGTTCCCTTTATAATATTAACAATTATAGGTATTCAGGGAATTGGTCTCATTATGACTTCATTGTTATTAATTTTTAAAAAAGTAGATATCATCAATAGTCTTATGAGTATGTCTCTCATCCCTTTAGCTGTGCTGCCAAGTCATATAAATAATGATTTTATTTATTTTATTCCATTATCAGGGGGATTAAAACTAATAAGAAAACTTTTTATTGATGGTGAGAGTTTCTTTGCTATTCTTTTCTCATATGGCACTTCAATGGTTATTCTTACCTCTGCAATCTTGCTCTGTATTGGATTGATTTTCTTCAAGGCTGCAGAACAAAGAGCTCGACATAGTGCAAATCTGGGGCAGTATTAGTAATGTTGGATGGTTATAAAGTTTAAAGGTTATAAAGTTATACTTTGAATATTCATGAATAATATAATTGATATACGAAAATATTGATTGTTATATTTCTTTAGTTTGAAACTGCTTTTTCTTTAGTTATATTTAACATTCAAACCTCTTAACATTGCAATCTTACAACAATATTCCATATCTATTCCATATCTATTTCATAAAATCAAAGACCCATCTTATTATTCCAATAGATACTAATATTATTCCCTCTGTTCGAGAAAGTTTCCATCCTGTTCTAAGAAAGAAGATTACAAGGATTACCATGCCACTGAGCATGAAAAGTGAACTATATGCCTCAGGATTGATTTTCATAGGATTGATTGCACCAGCAAGACCCATGACACCCATAATATTAAAAAGGTCACTACCAATAAGATTACCTGCTGACATACCGTGTTTACCCTTTATGACCGCTGAAAGGGAGGTTGCCATTTCTGGTGCTGATGTACCTGCTGCAACAATTGTCACTGCAATTACCCATTGTGAAATACCAGCACTTTTTGCCAGGAAGCTGGCTGACTCTACGAGAAAATGTCCTCCCATTACAACCGTGGCTATGCTCACAGGTAAAATCAATGAATCTTTCCATGTGGCTCTGTCATGATTGATCTCTTCTTCAATGTTTTCTTTTTTTACAAAGAGAAATGTGAGATAAGATGCAAGAAGAACCATAAGTATTATGCCCTCATATCGCTGAAGTTCATTGTCATGAAAAAAGAAGAGCAACAAAAAGGTTATAGCAATCATAAAAACACCATCACGATAAACCAGCTTTCTTGAGGCGCTGATTGTTTTGAGGATTGCAACTGAACCAAGAATAAAACCCAGGTTGAAAATATTTGAACCAACAATATTACCTACTGAGATATCAGCCTGTCCCTTAAGGGCTGCATTTATGGTAACTGCAAACTCTGGTGCTGAAGTTCCAAAGGCAACAACGGTTAGTCCAATTACTAAATCAGAGATGCCAAACTTTGCAGCAATTCTACTGGCAGAATCTACAAGTGTATCAGCGCCTTTCCAAAGAAAGGCAATAGCAATAAGGAGCAGACCAATGTTAAAGGCTATATTTAGAGGAGCAGAACTGAAAAATATCATGTTATTTCCTTGATTATGCTGAAATTTCCAATTGGTAATTAATTATTAAAAATATATGTGTTTCTTAATAGAATAAAGATACTTGGAATTTATAATTTATAGTAAAATTTAATAATATAATATACCAATAAATAATAATTGATGTCTATCCTTTTTTGATATTGTGAGTCAAAAGTTATCTAACTGCCCGATAACCCAGTGATTTTAATCTTTAAGCACGGTGATTGATAATAATTTTTCTTCCTTATGTTTGTATACTATTTGATTTTTTACTATTGCAGAATCCCGATTCTTATAATATCAAAAAGAATCGGGACTGATTTTTCTTCTGCTACACATAAAACATCGTGTTTTATTCGCTTTTTATAATAATTGAAGATGTTTAACGATTCACCAATCAGTAAAATGATTGTCAATCACCTGATTTAATTAATACTCAATATTTCTAATGAGTTGAACCACTCACTTATTAGGTTGTTATAAAGTTATCAATTTTAATTTTGGGGATAAAAGTTGAATTATATGAAGTTTTGAAATCTGAAAGGCCTATCAAGAGGGTTTTGAAGTACTCAAATATACCTCAAGCAAAGGTTGATATTTCTTACAAGTATAATCGTCATTTATAATACTATTTAAATTTTGATAAATTTCGACAATACAGTTAAAAATAAATTGTTGTGGAATTCTGGCTAATATAAAATTATATTATTTAGAGAAAGTTCCATAGGGACTTGAATGTGATAAAAAACCATTGGTGAAACCAACCACAACCCAATATAGAGGATTGCCCGTTAGACCTGTCCAATTTGTATTAGCTGAGATGAAAAATGCTCCATCATAATCAGTAATGTCATTCATGTGAATTGAGCCTGTATTACTTTTGGTCTGTTCTTCATTTAAAGCTATACCAGCTATAATATCTGAATTATTTACAAATCCAGAATTGTTATCCATTGCTACAGGTATTGCATCAAATATAAATATTACAATTCTAAACTTACCAATATCTACATACTTATTGCTGGAAGAGTCATAGTCAGGATCCTCCCACTTGAAATATAGTAAGGAACCAATATCTTGACCACTCAAAGGGCTATCTAGACTAATTCTTTCTGTATTTTTAAAAAGTGGATCTGCTAAATCCTTACAGCTAAATATTGAAATTATAGCAAATATTGTTATTAGTATTTTCATTTTTTTCATTTTTCTCATTTTCATCCTCCTTAAAAGTTAAACCTTACTCCAAGGCCAATCATGGCTCCCAGGAGAAAAAAGTTTTTCGGAGTATCTTTTTGCAAGAAGAAGCCCACTTGCTTATATCTTTCCAGGGTGAGTTCAGGTGCAAAAAAGTAAAATCTGCTTTCAACAAAGAGACTTACCTTACCAAGGGGCAGAATGTTCATGCCCACGGTTAATCCAAGATTAAATAATAAGTTGGCATCCTTTGTCTCTGGATTTCCCGGTTGATAATCCCAGTTAACGGTGCCACCGAGGAATCCACCGAAATATGGCTGAATGTATTTCCAGGTAGGAAAGGGAATATAATTTATATGTAATTGAAAACTGAGATTGAAGAAATTCATGTCTACTGTATTGATTGGAGATGAAAATTCCTGACTATGCCAGAGACCACCAAAGTTAATTTCTCCTTTGACAAGAAGATATATAAATTGATAACCGAAGGATATGTTTGCTAAAAAACCAATTTGCATGTCACCCCAGGATAGTTGAGCATAGGGAAGGGGAACATCAAGGTAGCCACCAAAGGAAAGTTCATATCTGCTTAAGTCACTCTTTTTTAAGAGATATGGTCTTATTGTTTTAAATTCACCTTTTTTTATAGTAACAGTTGTATTGTATTCTATATATCCTTCTTTAACTACATTTATGATATGAGATCCAACAGTGAGTTTATAATTAATTATTGGTGAAACTCCTGCATTAACTCCATCAATAAAAACCTTTGATCCCACTGGTGTTGTTGAAACAGTAAGATTTCCTATGCCTTTTCCTGATATGACTGCTGCCATTGATCGAGCTGAATTGGAAGATATTTCTGTTATTTCAACTATATTTCCTCTTAATAGCTTTCCATCAATAACTCTACCAGTTGAGACTTTGACAGCTTTTATGGTAACAACTACATCGTATTTATTCCCAGCAACAGATCCTATTATTAATACATCTGCTCCCAGTATTTTTCCTGCTTTATTTATAGTTCCTTGGTTAATGATACCACTTTGGCTAAGAGAGATTTCATTTATTATTTTTCCAAGTTGATTTCTTTCAACTACATTGATCTTTTTATAGGATGATAAAACAGAAGATATTGCCTCAGGAATAGATTGAGATAGTCCATTTAGCTGATAATTGCCAAAGTTTTCAAAGTTTAAAACTGCAACTGTAATCTTCTCATTACTATAACTATGATAGGCAATGAGAATAATAAATAATGAAAGAAATAATTTAGTTTTCATATCTCATCCATACTGAAAGAGTTATTTATATATTTATATAGTAGTATATGTATATTGAGAAGTCAATAAAGTAGTATGATAAGTTCTTTTTTATTCAATTTATAATAATGTTGATATCTCAATTTACTGACTTAAGTTATTGCTTCGATGATATTTTGTAGATATAAACACTTTATTAAGACTTTTTCTTTTGACTTGACAAATAGAACAGTGAAGAAATGGTGTTATCTTTGGAATTTAAATTTAGAAAATAATATTATTTTTATAAATGCGGAGATTTATATGTTTAGAGAACGAACCTATTGTGGTGAATTAAGTTCACAGGATATTGGAAAGGAATTAACCCTTTGTGGTTGGGTAGATAAGAATCGAGATCATGGCGGTATAGTGTTTTTAGTAATGCGAGATATTACTGGATCAATTCAGGTAGTTTTTGATTCATCTATGTCAGAAGAGAATACAAAGGTAGCTGATAGTGCACGTAGTGAATACGTCCTCTATGTAAAAGGAACAGTTCGGAAGAGAAGTGACGAAGCTATTAATCCTGAAATACCCAATGGAGACATTGAGGTTGTTGGTAATGTTATTGAGATTCTCAATAAATCCGAGGTTACTCCTTTTCCTATTGATACAAGAGATAATATAAATGAAGAAATAAGATTGAAATATCGTTTTCTTGATTTGAGAAGAGAAGAGATGCAGCAGACTGTCATAGCTCGTCATAAATTGATGCAGTCTATTCGAAATTATCTTTCTAATAGTAGATTTCTTGAGATTGAAACACCAATGTTGAATAAATCAACTCCAGAAGGGGCACGAGATTTTCTTGTCCCCAGTAGAATGAATAAGGGTGAATTCTACGCTCTTCCTCAATCTCCTCAGCTTTTCAAACAGATTTTAATGGTTTCTGGATATGACAGATATTTTCAGATAGTTAAATGTTTTAGAGATGAAGATTTAAGAAATGACCGTCAGCCGGAGTTTACTCAGGTTGATCTTGAGATGTCTTTTGTAGATGAAGATATGGTAATGGACACTGTTGAGGGACTTCTAAAGAAATCTATTAAAGACGTTCTTGATGTTGATATAACTGATATATTTCCAAAGATGACCTATAAAGATTCAATGGATCGATATGGAACAGATGCTCCTGACACTCGCTTTGCAATGGAACTTACTGATTGTAGTGATATTTTTACAGAATCTGAATTTAAGGTTTTCTCTGGAGCATTAAAATCTGGTGGAATTATAAAGGCCTTTGTTGTTGAAGATGGCACCAAAATTACCAGAAAAATGATTGATGATTATACTGAAGATGTAAAGGTCTATGGAGCAAAGGGATTTCCAAACTATAGAGTGAGACAGGGTAAACTTGAAGGTGGAATGTCAAAGTTTATTGCTGAATCTGAGCGTGAAAAACTCGCTGAAAGATTAGCATATAGTGATGACTGTGTTGTTTTCTTTTCTGTTGATAAACCATCAGTTGTAAATGCAACTCTTGCAAGTATGAGAAAGAAGATTGCTTCAGATATTGGTCTTATTGATGAAAACAAATATAACTTCTTGTGGGTTACAGATTTTCCAGTATTTGAATATAATGATGAAGATAAACGTTTCTATGCTAAACATCATCCTTTTACTTCACCTAAGGCAGATCAGGTAGATAAATTAAATAATCTTACACCTGAAAATGTTGACTCTTTAACTGCTCGAGCCTATGATGTAGTTCTCAATGGTGTTGAGATTGGTGGTGGATCAATAAGAATAAGTGACCAGGATATGCAGAATACAATGTTTGAAGCTCTTGGTATTTCAAGTGAAGAAGCAGAGGAAAAGTTTTCCTTTCTCCTTGATGCTCTAAAGTTTGGAGCACCACCTCATGGTGGTCTTGCTCTTGGTCTTGATAGAATACTAATGCTCATTCAGAATAAACAATCTATTCGTGACGTTATTCCATTCCCAAAAACTCAGAAGGGTCAATGTCTTATGAGTGAAGCCCCCTCTGGTGTAGATAAAAAACAGCTAAAAGAATTAGGATTAAGAATAGTTGAAAAACAACAGTAAACATCATTTTACCGTTGAAGATAAATCATTATATCGAAAACTTTGTGGATCCGGTGATGCAAATATTCGATATATTGAAAGTATTACCGGAACGTCACTTATTGCACGAGGCAATGAACTAATAATTCAAGGTGAAGATGAGGTCAGTGTCAAAGTTTTAAAAATACTTCATCTTCTCAGTGATCATTTACACAAAAAAGATGCAGCATATGAACTAAGAGAATTTGATTTGAAATATCTTTCACAGAGTATCATGGAGGGTGAAGATATTAAAGCTGAAGATTTAAATAGTTTAAAGGTAACCATACCAGATACTGGCAAATCAGTTATGCCTAAAACTATGAATCAGGCGAAATATATGCATTCTATCAATAAGAATGCACTTACCTTTGGTATTGGTCCTGCAGGAACTGGTAAAACATACCTTGCTGTGGCAATGGCTCTTCATTATTTTTCTAAAGGTTTAGTAGAAAGGATTATTTTAACAAGACCAGCTGTTGAAGCAGGAGAAAATCTAGGTTTTCTCCCGGGTGACCTTGTTCAAAAAATTAATCCTTATTTAAGACCCCTCTATGATGCAATGTTTGAACTTATGACCTTTGAAAAGGTTTCAAAGCATATAGAATCTGGTCAAATTGAGATTGCTCCTCTTGCATATATGAGAGGAAGAACCCTCAATAATGCTTTCATCATCCTTGATGAGGCCCAAAATACCACGACAACACAAATGAAAATGTTTCTGACTCGCTTAGGAGTTAATTCAAAATTTGTAATTTCTGGAGATATTACACAGATTGACCTTGAAAAAAACAAGAAATCTGGTCTCGTTAATGCTCATAAGCTATTAAAATCAATTGAAGGTATCGAATTTGTTCAATTTAACAAGAAAGATATCTCTCGTCACCCAATTGTAGAAAAAATAGTTGCAGCATATGAGAAAAACATTAAAACTGACTAATTCATGAAAGCTTTTGCAAAAATCATCTCATCTCGCATTGTTAAACTTTTTCTTGATAAGGAAAAACGTTATGCATTGGTAAGTGTGTTGGTAATTATTTCAATATCAACCTTTCTTCTTGCCATTAATATTACAGGAACAACCTATAAATATAGTGAAAATGATATAGCCAAGGAAAATATATCTGCTCCAAAGGATATTCACTTTGAAGATATTGATCAAACTGAGATAAAACGTCTTTCAATAGCTTCTTCTACATCACCGGTTTTTGACAGAGATACAACACAATCATATACTCTTATTACAGTGGTAAATAGACTATTTAATCATATTGAATCAGTTTTAATAGATAATCCACCCTATGGAACCAGTGATTATACTTTCCAGCTTGCTGCTGTTAAGAATCAAGTGTCAAAAGATAACTATCTTAAGGGTACGTATTTTTCAGATAATCTTCTCGTAGCTATTATGAAAAGCAATAAACGTACTCGAATGAAGAAGATGCTCAAGAAGATCATTGCTTATATCTATGATAATAGAAACATGGGGATTTTAAGGAAATATAGTAATCCACTTAATTTAAATAGTGAGTACGGTGTAATTAGACCTCAAAGCAATCTTAAAGATGAATATAAAAGAAAACTGTCAAAAGTTTTAACCATCCAAAAAATGAAAAAAGTAGTTTACGGTGTCTGCTATACATTCGCACCGGATTTATCTGCAAATGATTTACGGAGTATGTCTTTAGTCATTCAATATAACCTTAGGTCGAATATTGTATTCAATAAAGATGAAACAGAAAAAAGAAAAAATTTAGCAATAGAAAAGGTAGAACCAGTAATAAAACATATTAAAAAGGGAAGAGTTATTGTTCAAAAGGGAATTCCAATAAGCAGTGAATCTCTTAAACTGATTAAGATTATAAATAGTCAGGCTCAGACATCTAATTTTAGTTATATCTTAGGTATTTTCTTCATTCAATTGATTTTTATCTTTATACTTGCTTATTTTATTTTAGAATATGAATCTGTTTTCATACCCGATAAGCAATCTACAATGGTTATTTTAACCATCCTTCTCTTCTTTATGACCTATACATATTTTATAAGTAGAACAAGCTTCATCAAAGAATCTGAATTATTACTTATTCTCTTTTTACCTATACCCTTTGTAACAATTATTTTATCGATATTATATAATGTATATCTTGCTATGCTTTCCGGACTCTTTATTGTGTTTTTCAGTACAATCATTAATGGGGATGGAGCTAATACCGCAATTATAAGTGTTGCCTTTAGTTCAGCACTATTGGGTGTGTATATAAATGCCAATGTTCAAAGACGAACTGACTTTTTAAGGGGTGGTTTTATTCTAGGTGCCCTTAATAGTTTAATAATTATAACCCTCGTATTAACGAAGGATCTCCCTTCTTCAACAATGCTTGAAAATATTCAGTTAGCTTTTGTCAGTGGAATTTTAAACTCAATTCTTGCTCTGGGTCTGTTGCCACTCTATGAAAGTATGTTTGGAGTAATGACAAAGTTTAAACTTCTTGAATTATCAGATCTTAATGCGGATATTTTTAAAGATATGCTTCTTAACGCTCCTGGAACATATAATCATAGCCTTCTCGTTTCAACCCTTTCTGAAGCAGCCTGTAAAGATGTTAATGCCAATTATCTTTTGGCTCGAGTTGGAGCTTTTTACCATGATATTGGTAAGATTGAAGATGCAGGAATGTTCATCGAAAACAAGATAACTGACCCTCGGGCAAAGAGATTTTCTGCCAGGGAATATTCTGAGCTGATTTTATCTCATGTTGATAAGGGTGTTAAAGTCGCTCGCGATAATGATCTACCAGAGGCAATCATTGATTTTATTCGGGAGCATCATGGTAAAACCACTATGGCTTATTTTTATCATCAGGCTCTTCAAGAGGCAAATGCTGTAGCTAACTCAGATGAGATTATTAAAGAAAATTTTAAATACAGAGGGCCAATGCCCCATAGTAGAGAAACAGCCATTGTAATGCTTGCAGATGCAGTTGAGGCAGCATCACGATCAATCTTTGAACCCACCTTTGAGAAACTTGAGGGCCTCGTTCAAAAGATTATATATAATAAGCTCAATGAGGGTGAATTAGATAATTCTCAGCTATCAATGGCAGATCTTAAAAAAATACAAAACTCCTTTTTAACAATACTAACGGGTATATTTCATTCTCGTATAGAATATCCTGATGAAGAGTCTGTAATCAAACTTGAAGAGCAGGCTGCTCAGGATTCAAAAAATAAATCTAATAATAAGAAACAAAAGAAGAAAAATGGACAAAAGCTTTTGTAATGTTTTTTTTGAAGATGGTATTTCTCTGCCATATAAAGATATAACAGTAGAAAAGATTGAAACTGTTATAGAAAAATCACTCTTCAATCTTTATAAAACAAGCATCTCTGTTTCAATTATAATTACCTCCAATAGATATATTCAAAAAATAAACAAGGATTATAGAGATAAGGATTATCCTACTGATGTAATTAGTTTTCCAAATGAAGAAGATGATTTCCCTCAATTAGATGAAGAGATCAGAGAGCTGGGTGATATCTATATTTCAATAGAAAGAGCAGAAGAGCAGTTTGAAGAATATAGCAATTCCTTTGAAGAGGAGATGAATCGACTTCTTATTCACGGTATTCTTCATCTCTGTGGTTATGATCATGAGAGATCACCAGAAGATGAAGCTGAAATGGAAAAAATGGAACGAGAGCTTATGAAATCTCTTTAAACTATTGAATCAATATATTCTTTTAAGATATTTTGAACATCAGAGATTTTTTTTGACAAGTTTAAAAGATCATTGTCATAGGTATTGCTCTTTGTTTGGCTTTTAATGCTAATATAAAATTTTATCTTTGGTTCAGTTCCAGAGGGCCTCAGAGAAATCTTTGTTTCATCATTAAAGTAGAGTTGTAAAACATTGGATGAAGGAATATCATTGATATCTATTGCTTTGTCTTCGACAAAATTTCTTTCCTTCAATGATTCATAATCTTGAATTGAGGTCAGTTGCCCAAAGGATAATTCCAGATTTGATAGACTTCTGAAATGATTCATAATAGTATTTATTTTTTCTTTACCTTCTATGCCAGATAATTCAATGTAAAAGAGTTGATCCTTATATAATCCGCAATTAATGTGTATTTCTTTGAGGTATTCTCTAAGAGTCATATCTCGATTTATAATATCCTCAGTAATTGCTGCCATTAAGAGGGTTGAACTAACACTGTCTTTGTCTCTCACAAAGGATACTGGTAGATATCCATAGCTTTCTTCACTGCCGAAGAGATAGGTTTTCTTTTCATTATCAAGTTCATTCATTTTTCCCGCAATCCACTTGAAACCGGTCAAAACATTATAGAGAGTAATTCCAAAATGATCTGCAATTTCCTGCTGCAGTTCTGAGGTTACAATTGTTTTTACTACGTAGAGATTTTCCTTAGAAGAATTTTCTTTTACAGCTTTTTCAAGGAGATAGTACATCATTATTGCACCAATCTCATTTCCTGTGAGCATTTCAAAGTTTCCCTTTGAATCAGGGACAGCTACTCCCATTCGGTCAGCATCTGGATCAGTTGCTATAGCACAATGTGCATTGTTTTTTAAACCCCATTCTATGACCTGTGCCATTGCTTCTTTTTCTTCAGGATTAGGGTAGGTTACTGTTGGAAAGTTACCATCCTGAATGATCTGTTCTTCCACTACGTGAATATTCTTGATATTGAAGTGACCCAATACATGAGGAATTATAGGATAACCAGTTCCATGTATAGATGAAAAGGCAATTCGCACAGATGGTTCAGCTGAGGTAAAGAGTTGTTGAAATGATTTTTTGCATTCATTGATATATTTGTCAATGACATCATCCTGAATCTCTATAATAGTTTGAGAGGATTTTGCTTTATCGAAAGATAATTTTTTAATTGAAGAAAATGAAGTTTCGTTGATTGTCTTAATGAGCTCCTTATCAACAGGGGGAATGATCTGGCCTCCACCATCCCAATAAACCTTATAACCATTATATTGAGGAGGATTATGACTGGCAGTTATTACAACACCACTCTGAGCATTGAGCAATCTCATTCCATAGGATACCAAAGGAGTAGGTGTTGGTTCAGTGAAATAATAAACCGTTATGCCATTGGCGGCGAGAATCTCAGCTGTAATTTGTGCAAATTCTTTGGACATATTGCGAGTATCTCTTGCAATAACAACACCCCTGGCTGGATCTCCCTTTTCAATGATATAATGTGCCAGTCCTTGAGTTGCTCGCCCCACAGTATATCTATTCATACGATTTGGACCGGGCCCTAGTATTCCTCTAAGACCACCTGTTCCAAAGGAAAGATCATCATAAAAAGATTCAATTATATCATCAGCTGAATTGTCATTGCAAAAGGTTTCAACCTCTCTATGCATCTGGTCATCAAAGGGACTTTTTCTCCATGATTGAACAGTGGATGTAATATCATCTGGAAGATTTTTAAGATTCATGTAATAGTTCCTTTAGGTTTATTCGCTCTTCAGCAGTAAGTTTGAGATTATTTTCTGAAATAAATCTTTTGTTGATAAGATAGAGTTTTTCATTTATTTGATCAAGGGGAATGGTATTGTTTTCATTGAATTTTGTTGTTTCATCAATAAAGTTGAGTTCACAATGAGATACATTGTATTTATTAGATTCTTCCTCAAGAAATAGAATCGGTAATCCATGTGTCATACAAATAATAGGTCTTATCTCATACATTTGGCATTTATTGTTTTTTAGAAAACCACAGGATTCATTGTCATCCCAGGATATATTTTTTAGCTCGTTTTTGTTCTCTGCAATTTGTTTTAGAGCATGAAACTCTACAGGGTATACAGATAGATTGACACAACATGTACAACAGCCCTTTTTGCACTCCAAAGAATTCACGTGCACTTGTGTTAATTGATTACAAAATGCCTCTATATCCCCCCTCAGAGATTTGTAAATTTCAATAGTTTTCATATAACCACTTTTAAGAATATATTAATAAAATCAAGTTAAATTAACCTGACTTATCCTTGACATAGTTGTTAGGTGCTGATTAGATTTACAAAAAAGAAATTTTGAGGTTAATATTGATGAAGGATGTCATCGAACAAATAAAGGGTGATGAAGATCAAGAGCTCATGCTCAGGGCATTTTCAGGTTATGCACATAAGATTACAAAGGCAGAAATCACTAAAATAATGAAACTCATCAGAATGATTGTTTTAGAGGTTGTTACAGAAGAAAATATAAAATTCAAAGAAACCAGACTCCTTAGTGAAGATAAGAGATTTGAATTGGTGGATAGGGGAATTGATAAATTTATTAGTAAAACTAAGATAGATAAACAACATCATGAAAGACTTAAAAAAGGATGTTTTGAAGTTTATGATCAATGGAAAAGAACAAAACGTACTGAGCCTGATCCCGATGATGTAGAATTATATCAACTAATTGATGAATTGGTTTCAAGTGGTGTTTTGGGAAAAAAGAAAGTGAAAAAATAATTGCACACTTAAGAAAAATGTGATAGATATTTTCAAGGAGTTGAAGCTATGAAAAAACTGTACATTCTCATTATTGCAATCCTATTTGCTTCAGCAATTTATTCTGCCCCTGTTCGATTAATTAAGTCTGATTATCACGTAACCTTAATCAAAAAAGGTCATGGTGAGGTTACCTATAAACTAACATTTAAAGAATATACATCTCGAAATATGATACGTAAAATGGGGCAGTTCATGGAACCCATCAATATCATTGAAAGTTTTGGTATTTATAAAAAGAAACGTTTTAGAGTTAGAATGGTTCCCCTTGGTAATGGTTTTTATTCAGCTCGCTTCAGTCAATATACAAGAAAAAATCAGATCTACACATTGGTAATTCGTTATAGAATTAATAAGAAAATTATAGATCAAACTACCAAAGATAATCAGTTACTTGCTGTGTTTTGGTGGTCTCCTCTTCAGTGGAGTCTTCCCATTGATAAACAGATAGTAAAAATCGTACTTCCTATAGAAATATCAAGACGCTATAAAAAAGCTGCAATGATTAAGAATAATCTCGTCAATAGGCTTGGAATTATTACTGATTCTTATGCCAAAAGAAATAATAAAAGATGGGTCTTTTATCCAACACCCTGGAAGGGAAAGAATTATATCTCTCTCTATGCAGAAAAGATATCTCTCTCGAGTAGAACAAAACAAAACTTGAAGATATATTTTCCATATAAATACGTTGATGGTGGTGCTGCCGGTGGAACCTATACCCTTGATTCCTTTACTGCAAATAATGTAATATCAAAGGGAACCTATGCCATCAAGAAAATTTCAGTTGTAAACTCAATTGTTCCTAAAAGAAAAAAATTTACTCAGGTAGTTGAGTATCGTCAATATAACTATATAATAAAAGAAAAGGGAACTCGAAATATCTATAGAGAATTATTTAAGGGTAATTACGGTGCCGTCAATAGACCTCCTGCTGTAATCCTTAAGCTAAATAACAAAGAGATTAAAGCAAAATTTCGTCATCATTATACGAAGGATAATAAAAAGAATATTTTTTCACTGGACTTGATTTTGTCAAAAGCTGCTAAAAAAGGTGATATCCTTGACCTTACGTTTATAACAATAAAAAGAAAAGATCCAGTCTTTCCTGCAACTTTATATAAAGGTAACTTTAAAACTCCATATGTTTGGGATGGCTTTCTTGTTCCAGTAAAACCAGAGAAGACAACAATGCTCTTTAGCAGTCCAGTTCAGGGAGAATCAGGTGATGATCTAAAAAAAAGAGATATTAAGGATGAGAACCTTTCATCTCACATTGCTCCTGATTCATTAAAAACATTAAGTAATTGGAAGTATATGTTAAGGTATCCAAAAAATGCTTCAAGGCAATTGCGAAATGGCACTGTAGTTTCATTACCATACCTTGATATTTATGGTGACTCAACAAAACTGAAAAATAAAATTCCTTCTGTTACATTGGTCTACCAAATCAAACCATCTATGGTAGATGTTCCATTTTTTAAATCAATGAAAATATTATTATATGATCTTGTTACCTTAAATCTTTCTCTTTCACATCTAACCTTTCTTAAAAATATTTTTGGCATATTGATAACTTTTCTTATCGTTATATTTTTCTTGAACTCAGCAGTTTTAGGTATTGAAATTATTTCAGCCGGCTTGATTATATATCTCATTGACCTTGCTCTGAAAGAAAATCTTTTTGACAAAATATTTTTTCCTAATGGAAGAAAAAAGATCAGTTTGAATTCAGGATTTTTATTCAGCTTTAACAGCATAATTGTTCCTTTTCGAATTGTGAAATATATACTCTTCGCATTTGGAACACTTTTGATGAAAATCGGTTCCATACATCCTGCTATTGCTCAGATGTTAGAAAAAAAACCTGAATATATTGCACCTGAAATATTAATTGAAAGTTTTTCAACAGGTGATGCAGCCTCAAATCTAGAGGCTTTTGAGGGAGCACTCTTTTTGAATAAGCCTTCAAAGGCAATTAATCTAATTGTCATGTCTCTAAAGCAAAAGGGTTTTATAGATATCTTCCAGAGAAATCCATTACAACTGAAAATATTAAATGATAAAACAGATGATTTACCTCAACATGAAAAACTGTTTATGGAATCAATTGCTGAAGATGGTACTCTCAGTGCTAATAAAATCCCTTTAATCCTCAAAGAAATAAGCAGGTCCTTGCAAAGAAAGATATGGAAATCAGATATTCCTAAAACTGCAGAATTTTACAATACACGAATCAATGATACGTGGAGAGATTTTATATCATCAGAAGATCATGAAGTTAAAGATACTATATTTTATAAAAATCATGATTGGCTTTATCTTGATGAAACCTTTGAATCCAAGGCCTCTCAATATATCGCTGAGGCCGTAGAAACCTTTAGTGTAGAATCTGCACAGGGGACACCAATAGATTTTTATAATTCTATTACCTCAAAGGGAGAAGGGGTAATGGATTCAATGTATGATTTTGCTGATGGGATAGTATCAAGAGTGGAAAATGTTTCTGTTGATATTGTTGAAAACATCGAAAGTCTTTTTACGCCACCGGATATAAAGGCGGCTGAGAATATTGCTGTGAATATTCCTGAAAATATTTCATCATTTAGCTATGATGCCTGTCACAGTGCCTGCCACAGTGCCTGCCATAGTGCCTGTGTTCACAGCGCTTGCCATAGCGCCTGTCATAGTGCCTGTGTTCACAGTGCCTGTCACAGTGCCTGCCATAGTGCCTGTGTATCAAGTTTCTAGGGGATGATACTTTGAATAGAGGAATCAACCAAACAATAGATGATTTTGTCAATCAAACCAGAGATGTAATCTATCTCAGAGAAATTGATCGTTTGCTAATCATAAGACCAAACAAAATACATCACGTCAATGATAGTGCTTTTCATATTCTAAACCTGCTCTATGCAGAAAATAATACATCATCTGAGACTGAAATGAAGTATAAGGATATATACTCTCTATCCATTGAAAAAGCTCAACGTGATGTTTTTTTAATAACTGATACATTGAAATCACTGCTTCAAGAAGATTATAAAAATGCTCAGTCAGTTGGCATTATCCCCTTTGATCCCAGTAGTATTACATATCCGGTTCTCTCGGAAATTGCCTTAACCTATAGATGTAATAATTCCTGTGAATTTTGCTATGCATCAAGTCCCTATAGAGATACTCCAGAAATGACTACTGATGATGTTAAAGTAATAATTGAAAAAATACATAATGATGCTCATGTGCCAACCATATCTTTTACAGGTGGAGAGCCTACACTAAGGAAGGATCTTCCTCATTTAATCAATCATGCATCTAAATTAGGAATGCGTACAAATCTTATAACAAATGGAACCCTTTTAACTGAAGAACTTGTTGAGAACCTTCATGAGTGTGGGCTCAATTCTGCACAGGTTAGTCTCGAATCACATATTGGAGATATTCACAATGAAATTGTAGGCAACAGAACTGCCTTTGAAAAAACAATAGAAGGTATTCATTTTCTTAAGTCTACGGGTATTCATGTTCATACAAATACTACTATAAATTTAAAAAATCGAGATCATTTAATTCCACTGGTGGATTTCATTAAGTATGAATTTGATTTCCCTTATCTTTCGATGAATATGATAATTAAAACCGGCACAGCTCAAGAAAATGACAATCAAAATGTTTCTTATAGTACTATTGAAGATATTGTTAAACCAGTTATAGAACATTGCAATAAAAAAGATATGAAGTTTGTATGGTACTCTCCAACGCCCTATTGTTTGTTTAATCCAGTAGATTATGATTTAGGATCAAAATCCTGTGCTTGTGTTTCCGGTCTTCTCAGTGTTAACCCTCGAGGAGATATTCTTCCTTGTTCATCCTACGATAAGGGAATTGGCAGTCTTTTAAAAAAAGATTTTCAGAAACTTTGGAATAGCGATGAAGCATTGTACTATAGAGATAGGAGATACGTACCTCCTGTTTGTACTAAGTGTGAATATGAGGTTTTATGTGGTGGGGCCTGTCCTTTGTACTGGGAGCATGCCGGCTCATTTAAAGAGATAGAGAATTGTCAAAATAAAGATCCTTTTTTTAAAAATATGATATGGAAGATTGAAAAAAAGATTAGAATTTCAGCTAAAGGAATTTCAGGAAGATTCTAGGGAGGTATTATGGGAACATTAAATGACATGCTGACATTTTTAACATCAACTAAAAGAAATTTGCATAAGATAATAGAGCTATTGGAAAAAAAACAGATAGAGTATAATGACAATCTAAACCGAATTATTGATATTAGAAAGAATGAGTTGAATTTTCTATTAGAATCTTATCAAAATAATGCTTCATCCTTTCCAGAAGAACTTCAAAAAAAATATAATATAAAACATAAAGAGCAGAAAACGATTTTTGAAAAAAACCTCAATAAGCTTAAAAAAGAAAAATTAAAATTCAAGAATGATTTCAATAAAAAAGATATCAATCGATTAAACTATATCAGAGACATTAAAAAGCAAAATAGTTCTCTTGACGGTAGAGAAGAAAATCTTAAGAAAAAAGTAATAATTCTTCAAGACAGCATTGATAAGTTTAATACTAGAATTGATGAACTCAATACTGGTTTTGGTTTTGCAAGCAATTTTTTTAAGATGAAAAAGATTTCAAGAGAAAAAGAAGCGTTGATTGAAGAGCAATATACCTTAGCCAGTCAGATTGAACTTTTAAGAGAGAAATGGACTACAGCTGAAAAAGATTATGAAGAGAAAACAGTAATTCTTCAGGAAGATTGGAACAATAGCTTTCTTGATTATACCACAATAATAGAGAAAATTGATTATTTAATGAAATGGCAAATTAGTATTATATCAAAGGCAGCAATGGTTGAAACATTGAAGGATATCAAGGGTTATGAAAGATATATAAATGTTGATATTCCAGATAAACGTATAAAAAGATGCAGACATTGTTCTTCACCAAATGAATCGAATCTATATTATTGTAGAATCTGTGGTGAGCATTTTACAGAGAACAAGGACTCTGTAATGGACAGTCTTGTTGAATACGGTGAATTAAATAAAATATTTGAGGATTGTAAAGAAGGAATAAAACTTTGTATCTCTACAATTGCATTGATGAAAGGATTAAAAAAAGGCACAAAAACTTTCATAAGTAGTGTGTCTGATGTAAAGAAAAGTCAGGATCAATATGCATCATTATCAACATTGAAGATCACCATACCTAAAAAAACAAATGTTTTATCAAAGTATATCAAAGAACTCAAATCATCTGTTGATAATGCAAAAAAAACAAAACATCCTTTGTATTTTTACAATAGTGTTTCACCAATATTAAAAAATATTACCGCAAATGAAATTGAAGGCTTTTTCAAAGCAATGGGAGATGAATTGAATAAGACAACGAAGGAGCAATGGTAATGATTTTTATTGGGATTCTTTTTTCTTTTCTAGGAGCAAGTTCATTTATTGTTGGCCTTCTTTTTTTAATTGCCTCTCAGGGAAGCTCCAGCAGATTGTTTACGGGTTTTATACTTTTATTGATTTCAGTTGTTTTAATTGTTCTGGGAATCAAATTTATTTTAAAAGCAATAAAAAATTCTCCTACCTTTATTAAGTCAAAAATTTTGAAACTAGCTAAAATAAATAATGGTTCCTTTACAGATGAAATTTTGCTGGAATCATTGGGAAATAGTTTTATAGTTGAATCAACGATGAAGGAACTTTTAGAAAATAAAGTATCAGAAGAAAAAGTTGTTAATGAGAGAAAACAATATGTATTTGAAGATTTTCAACAAAAAATATTAGAAAAAAAATGTCCTTATTGCGGTAATGATTTTGATATAAATAAAATGACTGAAACATGTCCTGGCTGTGGTGGCGATCTTAAGCTGAAGTCTTCTCAAGTATCTGCAGGTAATTTGTATTCAATGGATGAAGGAGAGTAATCAAATATGTCAGAATTTCTAGGTTATTATTTGGTCAAGGGTGGTAATATCGAGCAATGGCAACTTGATCTTGCTTTAGAAAAACAGAAAAAAGAGGGAGGAAAACTTGGTGAAGTTCTCGTTAGATTGGGATATCTTGAGAATGATTCTGTATTAAAAGCACTTGAACAGCAGGCTGATGATGTTGCAGAATAGAGGGGTTTTCTATATTATTTGAAATATATTGTATTTAGAGCCTTACTGCTAATAAAATAATTGATTATTGAAGATGCATATCTTTTTCAAGTAATAATTTTTTCCTAATTATATTAGACCAACTAATTTTTGTCTTAATAATCATTTTTTTATAAAATGATATTATTGTAGTCAACGAATAGAAACTTTAAAAACATAGTTTCAAATAAATGTTTTGTGACTCATACCTCAGATATCTTTTATCTAATGAAAAAAGTTGATATCATTGTTTCTTCGAAATAAAAAAATAAAATCTTATATCAAAATGGTTCTTTTTAATATAAGATTGACAATTTAATTAGATGTATAATTATTAATTGCTATAATTTGAAAATAAACTCTGAAAAAGTCGTCTCAGCAATAAAGTAGATCATTAAAAAGTCCTAATGTAATAAAATATGATAGTAATTAAGGTATATAACTATGAAGAAGAAACAAAGCATCTTTTCTCGTTTATTTTCAAAGAAGAAAAACATAGAAAATGTTAGAAGCGTATATTTTGGCATTCGCATTCGTTTTATTGCTTTGCTATCTCTGGTGATGCTCGTTATTATTATGATAATTTCAATTTTGCTTTATCTGCACCAGAGCTATATCCTGGATGAAGAAAAGAAGTCTAATGCTGAATTGCTCACAAAAAGTCTTAGTGGTCCTGCAGAATATTATCTCAATAGAAATAAAGAAACATCTCTTGATGAAAAAAGAAGAAAATACAGCTTTATTGTAAAAGAAGCATCTAATTTCAAGTCATACTATAGTGATATATCAGAGATATTTATTATCAATCATGTAGGCTATTCAATACCCTTGACAAATAAACGCTCTATGTGGAATTATAAACAAAACCCCATGTTGAAAGTTATTAAATATTGTTTGAAACAAAAAGAAAACAATCTCTGGTCATCAGAAAAAATTTCTCCAAAGAAATCAAAAAATGAAAATAAAAAAAACTTTTTAGCTATTACATATCCAGTATTCTTGCATAGCGGTAGCACCAATAGAATTTTAAAGGATTACAAGACATATTATAAAAAATATCATAATTCAAAAAGTGTGCGTGAAAAAAAATGGATATATCGAGTAGTTTCTAAAAACAATAAAGATATACTGGTGGATGAGAAAGTCAAAGGCAAAGTGATTTTAACAAAGAAATCTGAAAAAGAATCAAAAGATATTATAAAAAAAGATGGTGATATAGATTTTCTTTTTCATTCCCTTTTTACTAAAGAACTAACAAACAGAAATAGAAAAATAAATTCTGTATTAAAAAGGAATCAATGGCTTTATTATTATAAAAGAAAATATCTGACTGCAAAAAAAAATGATCTTCTGGCAGAGCAAAATGAGATGAAAAACAGTATCTCGAAAAATATTTCAAAAATGGCAGAACAGCTGGAAAAATCAAGACGCCTTGGGGGAATAATAATAGTATTCAATATAGCTAAGAGAGAAAAAGAGCTCTCTCGATTGCTAAGTAAGATAATAATCCCGTTACCCTTTGGATATGAGAAGCTTGAAGTAAAGGGATTACACTTTATTTTTGGACTTTTTATTCTTATTGCAATTGCATTTACACTTGTATTAAATTTTATGATTAAGAACTTAAAGAAACTTGAAAATTGGGCCATAACTGTGGCTGACGGAAATCTGAATAATAAAATTGAGATAAATGCTCGAGATGAAATCGGACGCTTAGGTGATGTTTTTAACTATATGCTGGATGAAATTATTATAAAATATCATCTTGAAAAATTTGTTTCAACATCTGCCAAAAGCATGATTACCAGGAAGAACACTGATACACAATCAGTAGATCTTGGAGTTACAGGAAGGAAGAATTTTGCCTTCATCTTTTCAGATGTACGAGGATTCACATCGTTTTCTGAGAAAAATGATCCTGAGACTGTTATTCAAGTTTTGAACTATTACCTTGATCTCCAGTCAAATATTATAAAATCAAGCAAGGGTGATATTGATGATTACGTAGGTGATGAAATTATGTGCCACTTCGGTGGATCGAAAAGAGCGAATACAGCAATTGATACAGCTATAAATATTATGAAGGCAATTAAAAAAGCTAACATTGAAAGAGATAAAAATAATGAGCCCATATTTGAAATAGGCATCGGAATACACGGCGGTGATGTTGTAGTTGGAAATATTGGTTCGAAATTCAGAATGGATTTTGCCTGTGTTGGTGATGCTGTTAATCTCACATCACGGTTATGCTCAGCTGCTGGACCAGGAGAAATCATTGTTTCACAGGAACTTTTTGAAAAGGCCACAAAAAAATACAAAACAGAAGAAATACCTGCATTGACATTAAAGGGAAAGGCAAAGAAAATTTCAGTTATAAAAATATTAGTTTCTTGATAATTGGCCAATATAATTTTTTTCGAAAATTATTATCCTCTGGAAAATAGTTTATAAAGTAATTATGCACTTACAGTAAAATTGAGGAAAATATTACGTAAGTTACATCAGACAGTTAATTATTGCCTATTCTATAACAACGATCCTATTTTTAATTATTATATAGCTGAAAAGACGTATAACTTATAAATTTATAATATGAAATTATTTTAGCCAGTTCGCTCCATGGATGATCTGCTTTGACCTTAAGTTTTTTACTTATAAGAAAGCAGGGGGGAATTGCACTTCATTTTGCTCTCCTGTGTCTTGTTTTGCTGATCCTTTATTCAACATTCCTGCAATCCTTTATCATTTCTCTTTTTTGTTCTCACCTTCTCGGACCAACATTTTACTAACTTGAATTATATTACATACCAGGTAAGATGATACCTATCTTGATACTGGGGATATGAAGTAACACTAAATGCATTATGTTTGACAAAAGGCATACCTTATGTTAGGTGTATAAGATATACAAACAATAATATTAAGGAGTATGTTATGTCTACCCTTAGAAGAAAAATTTTTCTTTGTGCAATTGGTGCAATCACAGGTCTCGCTCTGTGGCCAATTGCTGAAACAATACTGCTTTATCAGCATAAATTTCCTTCTTACCTTACGTTCAGCATATTCCTTGGTATGGTTTTTGGACTCGTTTTCGGGGGATTCTTTGGTGCTAGTGATAAAATAATAATATCATCTAAAACAAGGGTCTTTAGTGCAGTTCTTCAGGGATCACTCATTGGCATTGCAGGGGGAGTTGTTGGTTTTTTTATAGGTCAAGGGGTATTATTTTTAATTGGTGAGAACTTTATTCAATCAACTAAAAATTTTAATCTTATCGGTTTTCCAATTTCCAGGGCAATTGGGTGGTCTGTTCTTGGAATATTTATAGGAATGGTCGATGGAATACGGTCAAGGTCCTCGAATAAGATAAAGATTGGCATTGCAGGGGGATTTCTTGGTGGATTTGTCGGGGGGCTCAGTCTGGAATACTTGAGGTTTGTTGTGCCAAATATCATGTATGCACGACTTATTGGATTGATAATATATGGAGTCTCAATAGGATTTTTCTACGGAATGGTTGAGAAGCGTTTATCATATGGGTTATTGATATTGCTTAACGGCAAAGACAAGGGAATGGAATTTCTGATAAATCAGAGAAAGATGACTATAGGTTCCTCTCTTAATAATAATATTGTTCTGCATGATTATTCTGAAATAAATGAAACACATGCTGATATATTCATAAAAGATCTTAAGGTTTTCATAAAAGAGCATGGGGTGGATAGCTCTGTGCTGGTAAATGAAATGAGTGTAAATAAATTAGAACTTCATTACGGTGATATGATAAAGTTGGGATCAGCAAACATTAAATATAAGTTATCATGATTATTACATTATAGGGAAATAAATTATGAAAATAATAATAACAAGTTTAATTATCTTTATTACCATATTAGCCACGCCTCTGTTTGGTGATTCTGTGGGGATCTCTCAGATAGATACAACAGATCTGCTTCTTAATCAAAATATAAAGCTTTATCTAAATGTTGCAAATAAATTGGGACTGCCAATTGGGAGTTTAACAAAAAGTAATTTTAAAATTTATGAATCTCCAGATGGTAAAAGTTATGAACAGATAGACTCAATCATTGATTTTAAAAGTTATGCCAATCGTGATGCTGGAATTAATTTTTTATTACTCATAGATAATTCCGGAAGCATGTACCTGAACATGAAGGGACGAAGAACTCGTAATAGCAAGGATACGAGAATCAAATATGCCAGGGACGCGGTGGTTTCCTTTTTGAGAAGCATGACAAATACAAAGGACAGGGTTGGACTTGTATCCTATAACACATATTACAGAAGTTTTTCTGCTCCTGTAAGTAATAGAAAAAAGATAGAAAACTATCTCTCTTCAATAAATATGCCCAGTATAGAGGAAGGATATACAGAAACCTATGCCTCTCTTGCTTTGGGCGTAAATGAGTTCAAGTCAATAAAGGGCAGAAAGGTGATGATAATACTCACTGACGGAATTAATGATCCATATTTTGAACCAGGAAAAAGAATTCATAAAGATTTTGGTAAAAAGGTTTATACGTACAGCGAGTCAATTAAATCCTGTCAGAAAATGGGAGTTTCAGTTTTTGCAATTAATTTTGGTGAAAGAGGTAGCACAAAAGATAGAAATATTTATAAGATTGCAAATGAAACAGGTGGAGCTGTTTTTGAGGCTCATAATCAAAAACAGCTCGAAAATATGTATGAAAGAATTGTTGAACAGATTTTGGGTGAGTACCTTATAACTTATAGGGCAACAATGAAGCCTTCTGATAAAAAGTTTGTCAAGGTTCTGTGCAAGACTGAAAGAAGCGAGATGTCATCGGTGCGTTATTATTTCTCAAGTACAATATTCGGTCTCCCTATCAAAGAATTTACACCAATGTTGTTTATTCCGCTTTTGCTAGCTTTTTTTCTAATCTGGCTTTTGTCATTAGTTAAGTTTGAATATACAACAGATGATCATTCAGTGGGAGTACTTAGCATTGAGACAGCAAAGTCCTCCATAGAATTATTTACATTTAATAAAAAGGTTAAGAAGATTGAGAGCTATGATAATTTATTGAAGGGACTGCCAAAAGAGATTGAAACCCATTCAAAAAAGGTTTTGAAAAAAATAGGTCTCCCGAAGAATAAAAAAAACTATAAAAAAATAGTTGATCTATGGTTGAAAAAAAGAGCTATTTTTGATAAGACGATTGAGAAGAGTGATTTTAAAAAAGAAAATATTTTTAGTCGGGACAATGAGAATGGTTGTGTTGCTATGACCCTTTCCGGTTCCCTCATAACCCTTGGACCGCTAAAGGATGGTGGTAGATCAGTATTATTTGCAGATATTGACTTGAGTACTAATAAGTCTGATGTAAAATCTGAAGATAACTGTATTCTCGATTCTGATGTTGTTCTAAGGGAAAAATTAGTCTTTAAGAAGGGGCCTGTTAAAGAGACTTCAAAAATAATGGAAATTGGTGTAGCACGGGACTTTAACAACATTAATGAACAGGAAAAGAGTATAAGTGATGTTAATGAATCTATATTAAATCAATTTATTAGTATTAATAATGATTTAGTCTCTGAGAAATATGGTCAATCTGATTTGACAAACAGAAATGATTTATTTGAAAAATGGATTATACTTTTATGGTTTAGAATCGGAAATATGAGTGAATACATCTTTTATGCCAGATCCAAACTTGTATGGGAAGAACTCTTTGCAAAATTCTATGACTACTTAACATATAAAATTAATTCATCAAAAGAGAGAGACAAAGTCTTTCTTGAATTAACAAACGAGAAGTTTGGACAATTTATTGATGTTTACAAGTGGACTGAATCTGAAAAGAAAGATTTTGACATTGGCCTTATTAATGCCCTAGAGGATATTCCAGAACTTGATATATATGGGAAGTTTAGTGATGATTATTTTGATGAAGCAAAAAAGATATATGGATAAGATAAGGTCATGTTGACCTGTTTAGTTTTTAGGATTTTTCTGTTTTTGTAATTGCTCTTTACCTAGAGTGCAAAGTTAAAAAATAAGAACTGACACAAAGATGAGGTCACTATAAAGATCAGTCGTATGGAAATTATGGTGTGGATTTAATTTTTCTTTTGTTTGTTTTGTATAAGGTTTGATACGTTATCCAAGTAGGCCTGCAATATGAAATAATCAAGAATCGGTTTAATATTTATAGTTGTGAAAAGTAATGAGCCATACCACAGTAGATTGGTGCTAAGCTCTTTGTATGTTATCGTTATATGAGAATATTTTATTAAACGAAATTCTTGAAATCCATTGTATCTTAAATAGTGTTTCATACAAAATAAATATTTTAAATAATAAAAAATTGATAAAATAAGAGGAATAATATGTTTAAGGCATTCAAGGCATGGCAAATCAGAAGAGCAGCATGGAAAGATATCCCTAAAAATATAAAAACTAATATTGATTGGCAGCGGGATCAAGATGATTTAAAACAAAAATTTCCTATGGAATTCAAAGAAGGATATGATGGAGAATACAATCAGTATGCAGAAAAATACTTATTAAAACTTGATGAATCTTTAAAGGTATATCCTAAATCTTCTCGTAGTTTATATCATAAAATGATCATTACCATGAAACTTGAGAAATATGTTAAATGTATTGAAGTCTGTCAAAAATTAATTCCAGTTATACCTAAAGATCGTTGGGAATTCAATTTCATACATTTCAATTTGGGCAAATGCTACTATAGACTGAATCAAATTGAAAAAGTACCTGAGCACTTTCAAATTATAATTGAAAATGCAAAAAGATTCAGGGGGCCAGAAGACCTCAAGCATAAAGTTCTTGAAATACAAAAAAAAATTGAAAGTCTTAAGGTATGATAATATCTACTGTGCTGGAGCTGAAATAAAACTATTACTGTTATTCAGAATACTCTGGAATTTAACTTGGAGCCCTAGATAAAGAATCTATTGGAATCTTATCTGATCTGCGCCTCCATGCAACCTACTTATGTTTTAATGATGAGGAGATGACTATATATTCTCATCCATATAGCCTTCGTTCATATTCTTCTTTGGGCAATCTTTTAGATAAAGCCTTAAAAGTGGTAAAAGAGACTCATAATGCAGATGCATTTTGTAATCGACTTGAAGATATGGCCCTCAATGCTCCAGAAGCAGATAATCGTATTAATATTCACAATGCTTTTGCTAATGCGATATTTCATATAATCTTAGTGATGAAAAGAAAAGCATATTTAAAAAAGCTCTTAAGGATACAGATGAATCAGTGCAAATTGCAGCAGCAGCCTCTCATCTTGGATATAAAGGCAAACTCCATGTGAAAAAAATCATAAAAGAAGAGGAAAAACTAGAGAAGTCAATTCAGTTTACCCTTACTGAGTTATTCTTTGAGAATAGAACTGAAAAAGATCAGGACAGTCTTTAGTACCTTTTTGAAAAAGCCTATAGCGATAAACTCAAAATTAAAATTCTGGAGCATGTAAACTATAATAATGAAAATTTTTTTACATCTCATGAAATTAAAATAAAATAGATATAAAAACCTCATTCCTTTTTTAAAAAATCAGAGACTACTTTTGTAGTTGAGATAATCAAAACCCTTGGATACATCGGTACTATAGAGACAGTAGAGGTACATTATAATAAAGGTAAAGCTAGTATTGATCCCCGCATTGATAAAACTGTTAACCATGTTATGGAAATAATTCAAATGAGCTATAGAAAGGGTAATGAAGGATGGCTCCGCATTGAGGAGTTAAGAAGTTGGGAAGGTGGAGAAAGCCTGGAAGACCAAAAGGCTAAAAGAAGTTCATTAAGTACAAAGCCAAAAAAAGAATAGATAGTGATTCACAATAGTTTAAATTAATATTGGTGTGGAAAGTAAAAAGAAAGATTTTAAACTTTCTTAAATGAATTCAATGGATTAATATTTAAGGACACAATGTTTGAAATGACTTTTTTAGAATTAAAAGGACCTATAGAGGGGGTAGGCTTTCTGCTTTTAAGTTTTTTGTGTTTTAATTGATCTTTTGTTAGAGAAAAATCCTTTATAGGAAAGTATAAAAACTTTATTTCAAAAGAAAATCCTGAATGTTTTGATATTAATAATGCATGTGATAAAATGATTAAATTTAAAGTATTTCTGTGATAAGAATTGCAATGTCATCCTCAATATTTTCTTTAGAACCAGCAAACTCTGTAAGATAATTAATGACTTTATCACACATTTCATCAGGTTCTAAGTGATTAACTTGTTTTAGAAAGTTAGAGAAATTCTCTTCACCAAAAAGTTCATTGTTTTGGTTCATACATTCAATGACACCATCAGTATAAAGAACAAGTTTATCACCACTTTGTAAGGTATCTTTGCTGATTGTGTTATTGAGGCTGTAATATTCAGCTATAACATGCCCCCTTGAAGCTATATATTGAATTGAGCCATCCTTTCTGATAATAATACTTAAAGGATGCCCGCAATTGGAGGAATCTATTTCACCTGTCTCAATATTAATGGTACAGGAAAAAGCAGATACAAAATTATTATTCAGTTTATCTTGAATAAAAGATGCTATTGCCTTAAGAAATTTATCTGGAAAATGTATATATTGAGGCCAGATGTTTAAGGATATTTTTACCATTGATGACATAAATGCACTAGCAACACCATGACCAGATACATCACATATGAAAAGACCAAGTTCTGGACCTTCATTATAATAAAAATCTATAAAATCACCACTGACTTTATAATATGGTTCATATCTAAAAGCTAATTTTACTCCAGGTATGTCAGGCATTGAAACTGGGAGAAGAGACGATTGATATTCTCTTGCCAGGGAGAGTTGGTATTCTAATTCTTCATTTTTTTTTGATATGAGTCTTGTTCTTTCTAATATGGTTTTTTCAAGGTCTATGTTATGGATACTAATAGACTTGTTTAACTCTTCAAGTTCTTTTTGCATATTATTGATTCTATTTCCAAGACCCAATGACAGAAAAACAACATGCAGTGTGGTAAAGGGAATTATACCTTCTATACCAACATTTTTTAATACATAAATATTTAAGTTATTCAATACAATGAAAATGACAGCAATAAAAGCAAAATTCCACGATAGAAGATAAAATATTATACTTTTATCTCTAGTTATTTTAAGTTGTTTGATTGCAATGTAGATAATAAAGGGAAATACAAAGAAGCTTGTTGTATATATAAAGATATTTATAACTAAAGATACTTTAAATATTATAAAAATAAATAGAAGTGGAATTGCAAGTAGGGATGTAAATGAAAATATTTTATCAAGAAGAATTGAATATTTTTTAATTTTCAAAAAGTATCTTGAAAATTGAATTGTTGAAAAAAAGAAAAAAGTAGATAAAAGGTTTGGTATATTTTTAGTTAATTGCTCATTGAATACCATGAATTGAGCGGATAATATCCCTTGCAATGCTAGTTGATGAATAGCATATAATGCACAAATAATTACATAGAATATATAAACCTTATCTTTAATTGAAAAGAAAATCAATAGATTGTAGAGAGCTAAAATAGTCATTAAGCCTACGAAAGACCAGATTATAGCAAGTTCATATTTATCATAATCATGAAAGGCTTCAATGCTGTAGACATATGGATAAAACATTTTTCTGCTGCTGGATTGAATCTTAATGTAATAATTGAATGAACTTTTTTCAGTAATGGGGATGCAGTAATATCGATTTCTAATTTTTCTATTATTATAATGATAGTTGTCCCCCATAGTATATTTCTCTATTACCTTATCTTTATCTAATATAAATACTTCTATACTATCAATTGTAGGTATTGGAATGACAAAATAATATGGATGCTTGCTTTTATTTTGTATAGAAAAAGACAACCACAGTGGGATTCTTTTATATCCAAAGAAAAGATAATCTTTTTTGATTTTCTTCATAATGATTTTTTTTGATATTAAATCATTTATCGAGGCTGATTTATCTTTTTCCTGATAATAGGAAATATTTTTTGAAATGTTTGTCTTTATTGATTTATCAGTAATTATTACAGTGTAACCTAGAATAGAATTTGAAATAGATAACACTAGAAGAATAAAGGCAATACTAAGAAAGTATTTTTTATTCATCTAGTGTTCCATGGACTTTTTTTTAGTAAGAATATATTATATATCACATAATATTGTGGATTATTCATGAGATTCCCCTGAAATAGTAGACAAATAGTTAAGCAATTTTTGATATTAAAACTATAAAAATTGCTTATGAAAGATACAAGTAGATTTTATACCAAGATTAAAAAAATAGTATTTGTAGAGTTATACCTAAAGGGTGATAGATTAATGCAAGAAACTGTAGATGGTCTATAAATTAAAATTTACTATATTATAGATTTAAAATTATATTTAGCTGATAAAGAAAAAGCATTTCATGGAAAAGGTGATGACATTTATCAGTTAAAAAAAGATATAGTTGTTGTTTAAATGGAGAATGAAATTTTAAAAAATACATTGCCATCTTCTCTAAAAAATCAATAATGAAATATAAATTTATTCCAAAAACAAAGACTTGTTTCCTATAGGACGGTTAACTGAGATATTAGATGTATCACATCAAGTTATTATAAATATTTAGCAGAGAAACACCTGATAGGGATAGAGAAAAGGATCAGATTTAAAAAGCATTAAAAGAAAAACATAAAGATTGCTAAAGAATTAATGGAAGCCTAATGATTTATGAAGATTTAATCAATTCCAGATATTCATGTGGATTAAATAAAGTCGCCAATTTAATGAAAAGTATAAATCTTAAATCAATTCATTCTAAAAAATTTAGAGTAGTAACAACTGACTCTGATCATGATTATAGAATTTCTTGAAATGTATTGAATATATGTTTTCATGTAATGGAACTGAATAAAATTTCAAAACGCACCATTATAATATGACTTTTCAGTGTGGAAAAATAATTTACAAAAAGAGACTTTCTTTTTTATTTTTTTTGTATTTTAATTTTCTTTATTTCATTTTGATAATATGAATCTTATTTGTTAATAACTTCAATATTAAAATCTTCATCATCTGTAGATGTTTCAAAATTACTGGTTACTTTATATAATAATTCTTTTGCATTAAATCGATGACATTCCGGTGGATTTATTCTTTGCTTTTCAAGCTGTTTTAAGCATAATTTATCATCTGCATCAAAATAAATTAATTTATGGGGTACATATTCCTTTTAAAAAATTTCTTTAGACCATGCTCTCTGCTTCTTTGTGTTTTCAGGAAAATCTAAAACAACAGACACTCCCAAAATTAATATTTTTAATACATGTTCCTTTAGCAAGTGTTTTAATCGTGATGAATATTTTATGTAGTAATTAAAGTTTTGTATTTCTTCGGGATTAATAGTAGCAAGTCACTCATCTTAAGATAAAAGAATTGCATTTAATTCATCAGTTAGTTTTTTTAAATAGGTCAATTTTCCAACTAACTTTTCACAATACACTTTTTGCAACAGAAAAACATCAAAGTTCCTTTTTCAATCATCTTCAACACCTTGAGCATAAAATGTTATTAAAATATGTATCTAATATAGGATTTATTTATTTATGTCTATCCCGTATATTAAACCTGTTAAAATGCCTGTAATTGTATAATGTAACATCCCCAATATTCCTTGAAACAAAATCCACACACCAATTGATGGAATAATGAATCTACCTGGAATGTCTAATGCGATAAATGGAACGACAATTATCCCTATTAAAAAGCCATATTTAAAACCTCTAATTGCAGGGAATCCATCAAACTTAGTCATTGGGTACAATATGCTAAAAGCGATTCCAGTTAAAATAGTTTGAGTAAAGGTTAAATAAATAATAGGTGGATTCCTAAAAATTGAGATACTTTCAAAATATTCTCCTGCAAGGGCAAAGCCTAATAATCCTTGTATTACAAAACTTGATATGAAGAATATAATAGTACAAAAAATAATTTTTTTGAAATTCATGTTTCCCCCCCTGATTATCATTTTATATAGGTTGATATTAGATAAATCTAAAAAATCAACATTAAATTTTATTTTACATTATGACAATATTTTTTTATGTAAAGTAATTAATTCATATTATTTCATGTTTAATGCTTCTAGGTAAAGGAATTAATTACATAATATGGGGAATATATCTGATCAAAATTAAATCTATTTTTTTTAAGATCAGAAAATCTTAGACCGGCATGAATGCCGGACTCACTTAGATGAGTTTTTGTCAAGAGGGGCTGAGTGATGGCATGTGACGTCCGCAGATTGATCAGAGAAGCATAAAGCTTAGAATATCCTTAAATACAGACAAATTTATGTCAAGATTTAAAGATTTTTGAAAGCAATTAAGTGCCGGTTGGATTGCCTTAGTTATCTGAAGTTGTTGAATTATTGTATAATATTATTTTCCATTTCTTCAATAAGATCTTTGCCATAATTCATGGCAGCTATTTTAAGAGCTTCTTGTTTACCTTTAGATATAATCATATACAACTTTGTAACTTCTTTTTGTGATAGATAGTTCCTATATTTTTTAATTTCTTTCAAAGATAATGGTTTATAAACTATATATAAATTATATTTAATCATTTTTTCTATAGATAATTGCATTTTTTGTTTTTGTCGTTGATATATTTTTTCTATAATATTGTTTGATAGTCTTTGTGATTTTGGAAGTTTGGCATTTATTACTTGAATCATACCTTGAATTACAACTTTTTGAGTTTCAAGTGAAGATTCAATCATGTTTAATTTTTTTACAATTAAGTCAATTTCATTTCGTTTATTTAAATTAACAGAATTTGGATCAAAATTATTAATTTTTGAAAGAATATCTGGTCCACCATTTTTTATTTCTAATTCAGTTACTTTTTTGGAAAAATCAGTATTATAGAAAGATAAAACTACATCCATTTCATTATTTTTCATGTATTTAAGAAGATATGTATTCAGTTTAGTTTTGATTTTGTTTACAGTAAAATGTTTTTGAATAAGTTTTGTTACAATTTTTTTAAGTTTTGGATTAGTTGTATTACTTCTCTTGAGACCTATATCAACACCTTGTTTAAAAAGGTTAGGATATTGTGATAATTGCTTGTTGTAACCAGATTTTTGCATAAATAAGTCAATTTTAACTTGTAAATTGTTTGTTGCTGTTATGGTAGTTACAGTTAGTATTAATAGTAAAAAAATGAATTTTCTAGTTTTAAGTGTTTTCATAGGTTGACCTCAATTCAACAATTTCAGATAACGTGGAGCATTTGAGACATTTTGAGCTTTTCAAAACAAAGCTTCTCGTTAAAATAATTTTTATGAGATCAATCGGTTTTTGTCAACTGAAAATTGCTCAAAATGTGTCGCAGGAAAGGCTGCGGAGGTTCCGAACTTGATCTACCCGAAATGAGGTGCCGGAGCAGCCTTTACAAGACCGAGCACACCGGGAGCGGAGCGGGATGTGCGCGGAACTTAAATGCTCAGTTGTGCGAAGGCGGTGCGTTTACTACTGAAAATCGGAAAAAAACTGGACGTTTTTTACCGTTCTTCGATGAAAGTTAACTTTTTTCAAAAAACACCCATAAATTTCTATAAAACAGCTTTTCTGAGTGTAATACAAAATGTTTTTTTGTCAGAGTGGTGCTGGGTAAGTATAGTGTATCAAAAAAGAGCTTGACCATTGTTTGTATTTTTTTTATTTCATTACTATATAGATGATGCATGATTGACAGAAAATTTCGCTCGAATTTCCGAACGAAATTTTAAACACACACCCTTAACCAGAACTTTTCAGTATGAAAAGGACTTTCAGGGGATTCTTGATGATGAAGTATTTTTGTTTAGTAGGGACTTTATTGCTTTTAACTGGTCTCTATCCAGAGAACTTTACTAAAACAAAAAATATAGATGATAGTCCCGAGTTTATTGTTTCAAATATTATGAATGATGTAAATCAATTTGGTAAAGGTATTCCTGCTGAAGATGATCAGGCATTGATACTTGGAATTACAACCTGATGTATATTGAATAGGATAACTTATTCGTTTTTTTAATTGAATTTTTTATGGAGTATTATGAAAATTTTATACTTTCTTATAATTTTTATTATGACCTTATCATGTAATATTAAAACTAAGGAATCTCAAAATAATAAAAAGATTACAACAAAAAAAGAATTTCTTTCAGGAAAATATGCATTTGTAATTTCTAATAAACAAGCCTATCTATATGGTCTACCGTATCCACAAAAAAAAATTATAAAGAAATTTAACATTGGTGATAGAATCAAACTTACAAGAGTTTTAGATGGAGACATTCCTCAATATTCAATTGTTGCAAAGGGGGACAATAAAGGTTGGATTGATGATGACCAAAGTATTTTTTATTTTCATGATAAAAAACTAACCAATAATATATATATGGAAAATGAATATGTATATGTTTCTTACAAAAAAGGTTTTCCATTATTAAAAGTTCATGGGCAATCACCACTTATACCTCAAAAAAGTAAGGTTTATATTGTTTCAAAAAATAATGATATACTAACAATTTATTGGAAAGGACTAATTGGAGAAATAAATAAAGAATTTACAGCAAAAGACTTAAAAAAAATTACATACTTTAAACATGAAAATGCTCAATTAGCTGAAGCAATCCTCAAAACTAACGAAAACAAGGTATCGAAAAATGACTTAATATCAAAATATGATTTCTTTATTAAAAAAATTGAAAATAATAAAAATATTTATAAAGTATATTATTATACTATAGGGCAAGTTGGCAATCAGCATTTAATTTATGATCTCTGGTATCTCAAAGGTATTACATATAAAAAGATGGAAACCAACGATCATCCTTCAATGCATAAATCATTATTAAATCTTAATAATGATGATTATATAGATATGATTATTGAAGGTGGTTGTTGTGATTCTCACACTATTGAAATATATCTTGGTCAAGAAGATAATAAGATGATAAAAATTTTTGATGGAAGTGGCTTAGGTGGGATAACTGAAGCTGGGTTGAAAAAAATGTACAAAGGTGCAGACATATCAAAAGTTATATTTGCACCTGAATTTATGTCAAAAGGTAAATGCAAAAAATTAAGAATTAAATATAAAAAGAAGATATACTACTTAGATTGCAGCACCAATAAAATGGTTATTCAATAGGTTAAAGATGGATGCAATATTAAAAAATCATTTAACAAATAAAAAATGTAATGAAGCAGCTGATATACTGAGCCATGCTTTTATGGAACATGAATTTTCAAAATACATTGAACCTGATATCACTAAAAGATTTAAAATTCTGAAATTTATTTTTGAAGGGACCTGTAAGTCAATAAACTGGTTTGGTTGCATCCAATCAAATGGGAATCCTCCTAAGGGTATATTTACCTGGTTTCCACCACATACTTATCCTTTATCTAATTGGCAGTTCATAAAATCAGGCAGCTGGAAAAGTCCTTTTAAGCTAAGCTTGAAGACTATAAATAAAACTTTAACCGCCTTTTCATTTGCAGATAAAGTAAAATTAGATATGTTGAAAGATCGGCCTTTTTGGTACCTTCCCTATGGTGGGGTATTACCTGAATATCAGGGTAAAGGCATAGGAACTGCTTTAATCAACCAGATGCATTCTCATCTGGACAAAAATGGTGAAGCTTCAACACTTGAGGCTAATAGTGAAAAATCAGTTCAATTTTGGAGTCAATATGGATACAAGGTCAAGGTTGAAGCTGAAGTTCCTGGAGGAGGGTTATATTATTATATTATGGTTAGAAATTTTTAAGAATTATCAATAGTTTACAGGATTAGAATTTCCAGAAAAAGAAGTACTTGATTCAAGTTTTCAATATCTAGCAAGCGTCAATTATTTATCCCTTTTAACGACAATTATATTTCAACAACTTAAACTATAATTCATAGAATTACATTTATTGTGAATTTCATAAATTTTAAACACACACAGTTAAAAAGGATTTTTCAGCATGAAAAGATCCTTTAGGGGGCTTTATGAGTAAGAATCTGTGTTTAGTAGGAATATTATTGTTTCCATTTACTTTTTATCAGGGGAATCTCCTAAAACAACAACCCTTAATTCATTTTCCTCATAGTGTCGGGCAGGACACCCGATAAAACAGAAATTTAAAAAGTTTAGCGCATTGCTTTCGCACAACGTCCGCAGGCCGATCAGAGGGCCTGATAGTGAAAATATCATAAAATACGGATAAATTCATGTCAAGAATTAAAGATTTTAGAACCACAATTAAGAGCCGGTTGGATAGCCTGAGTTGTGCGAAGGCGGTGCGACTTGAAGCAAAAATTCGATAAAACACAGGAAGTTTTTATCGTTCTAGAGTAAGAGTTTATTTTTTTAAAAAAGATATTTAATACTATGTATTTATGCAATAAATTTTAATTACACACTGTTAAAAAATAGACTTTTCTGTATGAAAAGATTCTTCATGAAGGTCTTTTGTAAAGAATTATTTGTGCTTAGTAGGGATTTTATTATTTGCATTTGTTTTTTATCAGCGGAAAATTCTAAAACAATGAATTAAATTTCGATATTGAATGTTTTTTAGTTGTGATGAGTATAGCTAAAGCATTGTCTCAATTCAATGGGTAAAATTGTACTTGACATTCAATCTTTGATCGCGATATTTTTGTAATGCTAAATACAGTTAAGCTAATTATTTTTTTCACTATTCTTTCATAAGAAAGAGTTTGAATCGTAGTATAGTAAAAATAAAACACAATGTAACTCCTGATTTACTTTATGTTATAATATGAGGTTGTTCATGCAAAATTATAAAAAATTACTAATGATTATTATACCTATTACTCTGTTTTCCTGTTCTTCAACAAAACCAAGAGATAATTATATAAGCTATATTTATCAAAAAAATAAAGATATAGTTTGGGTAAATGGAAAGAAACAATTAGTTTCAAAGTCAAGATACCATGAAGTTGGTGTAACCTTTCATTCATATAATAAATATAAAAATATATTTCAGTTTACTGTTTCAGTGAAAAATAAGTGGTGGAAAAGAGTAATCTTTGATCCAGTACAGTGCAGCATTATTGGCTTGGATGATCCTGATAAAGCACCTATAAAGATTATTGAGCAAGATCATGAAAAAAACTATTCTAATGCCTATCACCCCGCACTTGTGGCAAATGAAGTGGATCTCATGATTTTAGATGAGGAAGAAAAAAACAGAAGTAGTCGCGAATTTGATACTGGCCTGAGTTGTCTTTCAGGGTGTCTTAGTCTTTTTTCTATTGCTGCTATCAATGATAAAAAAAAATATGATCAAATGCAAAAGGATTTAGATGAAGGTGACAAAGGTATTAAAGAGCGACAGGAAAAATATGAACAAAGGATGCGTGTTCTTCAACAATTAAAGGCTATGAGTAAGGATATTGCTTTGAAAAAGCATACACTTTATCGTAATCAAAAAATATCAGGTGTAGTAGCCTTTCCCCATGTTTATAAAAAATATCTACAGATCAACATAGTTGTAAATAAAAAAGTATATTCATTTCTGTTCCACGCTAAAAAGATTGGAAGCTGAATAATTTTAAATGAGTTGCTATTTTGTTTATGTTTTTTTGAAAATTGTATCTTATAAAAAGAATGTAATCAATATAATTAATTCATTTTGAGGACAGAGCACTTTTCACCACTTTTCACCAGTTTTTAGTAGTGATATTATAGTTTTCAACTTGTCTATATCCATAGAAGATTACTAAAATAAAAACAACGAAACAACAAGATAATCCTCATTCTCTTCATTGCATAAAGGTCATCAGAACGCCGGATTAAAAAGAATAAGAAAAAAGTTTGGCGAACCACTTTCGCACAACGTGGAGCATTTGATACATTTTGAGCTTTTCAAGATAAATGCCCATGTTTTAAATAATTTTTATGAAATGAATCAAGTTTTGTCAACTGAAATTTGCTCCAAATGTGTCGCAGGACAAGCCGCGGAGGCTCCGAACTTGATCTACCCGAAATGAGGTGCCAGCGGTTTGGCCAAGACCGAGCATTGCTGGAACGAAGTGGAAGCAAGCGGAGCTTAAATGCTCAGTTGTGCGAAGACTGTGCGCCTGCTTACTGAGGGGCGGTAAAAAACAGGAAGTTTTTTACCATTTTCCGGTGAAATTTAACACTTTTAAAATATTAAGCACTAACTGTTAAAAAGGACTTTTCAGAATAAAAAGGATCTTTCTGTGGGATGGGCCCTTCTCTTTATTAGAGACTTATATATTTGAACAGATTCTTTATATAGAGAAGTTTCATATAAAAAAAATCAATTGATACAAAAATGACTGTCTTTTTTATTGATAACCTCACAGTAATTCTTCAGTATTCCTATTCTTCATAGTATTTCAGAAAACGGTTCAAGATTTATCTTGATGATGCTGCCTATGATGAAGATGAAACTACAGTCATTGGAATGATTGAACTTAAAAAAACTCTGGAACAAAAATAAAAATAATTGCTCTAAAAATCATTGTCTTGTTTAATGCTTTAAAAATATAAATAAGAGATGGTTTATGAAACAAATTATATCAATTCTAATAATCTGCTCATCAATAATTGCTGTAGCTGCTCCCAAAAAGAAGCTTTTTATCTCTTCTATAAAAAATAAAGGTATTTCCAAGAGTCTTCAAAAAGAATTTACCAATATTTTAGAAGTTTCTTTAATCACTAACTATGGAAGAAAATATAAAATTAAATCCATAGATGATATGAAAAATGAGATGAATAATCTGGCATTCAGACAGGCTCTTGGCTGTGATTCCTCAAAATGTATAAATAACCTCGCAAAAACACAGGATGCAGATGAGGTGATTTATGGTGAAATATTTAGATCTGGCAACCAGATAACAATATCAATTAAAAACCTATATAGAGATAAAAAAACTGGTCTGTATTATAGAAAAAGTCTGGTATATTTTAAATTCTCCAGGTATTATCTAAAGTGGTATGCACAGGAAACAGCTAAGAAATTGATAAATCCTCGCTATAAAGTTAAAGTCCATAAAGTAAGAGACCTTGAAAAAAAAGAAATCAGTTTGGAAGAACTGACTCTTGAACCTGAGAAATTATCTTCTATTTTTGATATGAGTTTCAATACAGATAGCCAGCTTCTCAATGGAATTATAAAAGAACTTAAAAGCATAATTAATGATGGAGATATTGATTATAAGTTTAAAAGATATCAATCTGCTTATGATATATATAATAAAGCTTATGATAAAATTTTTATATATATACCTTATAGATTCAAGAATAGCAAACCTTTAAAAGACATTGAAAGAGTTTTAAAAAAGAGATTGATTCTAGTGCTAGATAACATTTTTCTTAAAGAATTAAAAAAGGCTGATGATGGAATTAGGAAAATTAAATCTATTGAAGATATATATATAATAAAAAAGAAGTTTAATAAAGTTGAAAGGAAACTCAGTGAAATAAAAAAGAAAAATTTAATTTATTCTGGTAATAAATTTAAAAATATTATTTATAAAAGAAAGAAGTATTTAGCTTTAAATGAACTGATATTATATGAAAAAAAAGGTACAGAAAATTATAATAGAATTAAGTTTAATGATGCTTTAGAATACTATCAAAAAGCATATAAAGAAATTTCCAATATAGAAGCTAAGTATCGTGAATATTATAGAAAGAATTTATATTTAAAAATAACTATAACTAAAAGAACAGGACAAAAATTTCTTAGTTCAAAAGCAACTTATCTTATTGATCAGGCCATAACAATAAACATAAGAGGAGATAAGAAACATGCTAAAAAATTATTAGAAAAAGCAAGAAGAATGATTTATAATAATAGAATGTTCTTAACTTATGGTGTGAAAAGAAATTATAATGAAGCAGCAGGCATTATTAAAGTATCAAAGCTACTTAGTGATTATGAATATAAAAAGAAACGTAAGTTATATAAAAAATATAAGATTACAGAAGAAAATAAGTATAAAGAAGAATATGATGCTTGGTATTTAGATACACAAAATAATGCAGCAAATATTTTTGCTACAATTATCCTCTCACCCTTGTGGACTCATTGGCCAATGAAATATGATTCCTCTGGTACTGTATCAGGAGTGTTGTCCACCATTAAAATATGTTGGGGTATTTTAACTATAAGTTTTTATTCAGAAGGTAAACTCAGTTTTTCCATTTTAACTGGAATTTTATATGGTGCAGCAGTCATACTTGACATAGCTATTGGCATTGCAGTTTTTACACCTTCACAAAAACCTCGATTACGGATGCTAGATATGGACAAATTTATTCATCAAAAAAATACAAGTGATAATGAAGTTGGATGGTCAGTAATCCCACGTATGGGAATAATAGCAGGCATAAATAAAAAATATGTTCCTGTGGTTGATGGAATCAATGTAGTTGCACAGTACAGATTTTAATGGAACTAATATATAAAAGTATTATTTATATTATAAATAAGCACTAACTGTTAAAAAGGATTTTTCAGTGGAATGGGCCTTTTCTTTTTAGTAGAGAATTATGTATTTGAACAGGTTCTTTATATAGAGAAGTTTCTTGCAAAATATACAATCTTTGATTTCTTTCCCTAGATAGAGGACGGCAGGAAGCCGGATTCAGAAGATTAAAAAAGTTTAGCGCATCGTTTTCGCACAACGTGAAGTATTTGAGACGTTTTTGCCTAAAAATATTAAGGCTGTTGATTAAAACAATTTTTATGACCAAAATGAATATTTGTCAACTGAAATTTGGCAAAAATGTGTCGCAGGACAGGCTGCGGAAGCTCCGAACTTGATCTACCCGAAATGAGGTGCCGGAGCAGCCTGTACAAGACCGAGCACACCGGGAGCGGAGCGGGAGGTTCGCGGAGTTACTATGGTAAAAAAAAGTCAACCCTCCATTTGAAATCTATAGTATGATTTCAATTAACCAAAAAACTTAACCAGGAGGATTGACTTATGACTATTATAGTAGGTGTTGACATGCATGTAAAGAACTTAGTTTGTGAAATTGGATATGGAAAAGAATCTCCTTATAAGAAAACATTTGCAAATAGTTTTTGTGGTTATAAATCATTATTCAATTTCATCAATAACCTTAAAGTTAAATATAAAACAGAAGATGTTTTAATTGGCTATGAGGCAAGTGGTCTTGGTTATGTTTTATATGACAAAGCCATTGAAAATGGATTTAGATGCTCAGTTTTAGCTCCTACCGAATTACTTCGAAGTGCAACAGGTTTTAAGAAGAAAACAGATACAAAAGATGCAAGTTATATTTATGAAACCTTAAGAGGTCATATACTTGCAGGTAATAAATTGTGTAGCATCTGGATTCCTGACAATGAATTCAGAGAAGATAGAGACCTAATAAGATGTTGGTTTGACATTACTAATAAAACTATAAAAGTAAAAATACAAATACAAACCTTGTTGAAAAAAAATGGACTAAAACGACCGGCAGAAATTTCAAGTTGGACAAAGGACTTTATGAAGTGGATAGATTTAGAAAAAAACAATCTAGGATACAGTTTTAGAATGTCTATGGATAGTTTATTAAGGCAATTAAATTTCCTTAATGAAGAAAATAAATATATTGAAGAAGAATCAAGAAAACTTTCAGAAAAAGAAAGATATGCTAATATGTGTAATGCTTTGCTTGAGATCAAAGGTGTTGGTTTGAAAACTGCTATGACATTCATTGTTGAAATGGGTGATATGAATAGATTTCAAAATAGAAAACAAGTTGGTTCATTTATTGGCTTGGTACCTTCCACTTTTGAAAGTGGTGAATCGAGTGACAGAAAAGGAAGAATTACAAGAAACGGGCCTTATAGATTAAGGAGTAGTTTAAATCAGGCAATTTGGATTCACTTGAGATATAATGGTGAAGAGAAAGATTATTATGATAGAATAATCTTGAAAAACCCTAAAAGAAAAAAGAAAGCTATAGTTGCATGTATGAGAAAATTAGCAATCAGGATATGGCATATTGCCAAAGATGCTGATAATATTTTATTAGAAGTGGCTTAAAGTCTTTTTAAAGGCATAGGCAGGCGTAAGGTACAGCAGGCTGAGAATGATTTAAGAGTGGTATAATAAACCGACGCGGAGAGTATTCCAGCCATCGAAAAGGTAACGTGGTCTATTGTTTTTACAATAAGATCGAATAGCAGAGTGACTGTACTTATGTCTTTATAAAGATTAAAAATAAACCATATAAGTCTTATACGGGTTGACTTGTTTCTACATAGCAGCTTAAATGCTCAGTTGTACGAAGGCAATGCGGCTTGATAAATAAATTTGGTAAAAAACAGGATGTTTTTTATCATTCTAAACTGAGTGATATTTGCTAATGAATATAAAATAAGATTTTATAACTGTTTTTTTTATATATTCAAAGGATACACTTACCTAATATTACTTACCACCCATACCTTCAATCTCACTACTTCCATAAACACGATACATGCGACCTCTGTAACGTTTTAATAAACGTATTATACCTAAACGAGTTTTATTATTAATGTTTCTATGTTTAAGATAATAAACTGCAAACCATAATGCTGTCCTTCCTGTTTTTGTTTTGTCATTAATCCTAGCGCCGGATTTTAAAATAAGTCGTATTATAGGATAGTTACCCATCGATACTGAATACATTAACGGAGTGACAGAGTATTTATCTTTAATATTAACTTTTGCCCCTTTTGATAATAAAAGTTTTGTTATTTTCATTCTATCAGATTGATTCAATCTGCTGAATTTAATTGAATAAAATAATGGGGTAAACCCCCAAGTGTCTCTTATATTTACTTCTGAACCTTTGGATAGTAACAATTTCATTATATTATATCGATTGTATTTAGTAGCTTTAGTTAGAGCAGACATTCCGTATTTATCTTTAAGGTTTATTTTTGCTCCTTTAGATATTAATAATTTAACTATATTTAATTTACCATGTTTAGCGGCCATAATTAAAGCTGTTTCACCCTCTTGACCGCTGATATTTGAAACAATTTCTCTGACATTTACGTCAGCCCCATTTAAAGAAAGAAGTTTTACAATATTCCATTTATTGCTACGTGCTGCAATGAAAAATGCTGTATAACCAGATTTATTTGTTGCTTTTAATTTTGCTCCTATTGACAATAAATATTTTACTAATTTGGCATTACCTGATTCTGCAGCATACATTAATACAGTTTTGTTCCATTTATCATTAGCGTGTAAGTCAGCTCCTTTAGAAAGAAGTAATTTTGTTATCTTTAAGTTGCCTGATTTTGCTGCAAACATTAAAACTGTTCTATGAAATTTATCAATTATCCGTATATCTGCACCTTTAGATATCAAAAGAAAGACTATTTCTTGCCTGCTATTTTCACATGCTTCAGATATAGCCGTAATTCCTGTATTACTTTTTGCATTAATAATTACATTCTTTTTAAGTAAAATTTTAACTATTTTTATATGTCCTTTTCTCGATGCCCATATTAAAGGAGTCAGTCCCCAGAAATCTTTTGCATTAACATTTGCCCCTTTGGTAATTGCTTTTTCAAAAGAAGTAATATTTCCTGTTTTTGCTGCTTTAATTAAATTATTATCCTGTGTGTTTGCAGATATAATTGTTGTCATTAACAAGGTAAGTATTATTATTTTTACTTTCATAATATATTGCTCCTTGATTTTATAATAATAAATAAGAGTGATTAAAATGTATTATACAATATTATATTGTGAATGAAAGTAATAAAATTTGAAAATTTCAATAAATTATTTAGCAAGGAATGTATTTATCAAAACAAAGATATTCAATAAACAAAAAGCTTTTACTATTTTCTCTGGTTTTCATTTTGAATTATTTCTATGAAAATTAAAATCACAAAATCTCTTTCCCTTGAAAAGGGCGGCAGGATGCCGGATTCAAAAAAATCAAAAAGTTCGCCGCATTTCTTTCGTACAACGTGGAGCATTTGAGACGTTTTTGCCGTAAAAAGGCAGTTTTCTTATTCAAATCAATATTTATGACCAAAATAAATTTTTGTCAAGTTTAAATTTGGCAAAAATGTGTCGCAGGGAAGGTTGCGGAGGCCGCCGAGCTTGATCTACCCGAAATGAGGTGCCGGAGCAGCCTTCACAAGACCGAGCACGGTGGAGGTTGAAAACCGGAACCGCGCGGAGCTTAAATGCTCAGTTAGAAGAAGTAAGCAAGTGTATAATTATATTTTATCAGTTATAGCAAAAAATAGTAATAAATCATTATATGGAACTCTGTAAATTCCAATGCAATCTATGAAACTACAACATGTTGCTACAATTTCCCATGCCAATGATTCATCACAATCAAAATAATCTATTTTGTATATATTCCAGCCTGTTTCATAAAAAATTTCCATAAACTCAAGTGAATCATTTATTTGATTTTCTGGAGTAGAATTGTTGGCCCAGGACCACATCCATGAGTTTTTCTTTGTATTAAGTGACCCTATATCTATAAATCTAAATTTTAACTCTGTTTTATTATCATTTTTAAATTCTAAAATTCCAGTTTCTAAGTCATACCAATATGAATCATATTGGCCGATATTGTATTTATCATGTAACTTTTCTTGTTTTCTTTCTAGTGAAGAATAGGTTTTATCAATATATTCACTTAATTGTTTTTTGGATAATTTTGTGTATAATGGGCTTTTTTTCCAAGTATCAGAAATACATTTCCTTTTGGCTTGCCATTCATCTTTTAATTTCAGTATGTTTTTAATAGATTTATCAATTTTAATTATATCGTTTATGCAAATAATATGACCATCATCAGGACTATGATTTTGACCACAAAGAAATTGAAATTGGTTATCGGTTTTTGTTATATAGAGGATAGGATGTGTTTTATTTAAAACATGATTACATGTAAAGTGAATCGAATTGTCGTTTATAGATATCATATCTTGATTACTGAAATCCCAGAAAATTTTACTTCTTGCTTATTTCTTCTAACGTCTTAGCATACACGAAGTTTTGCGTCAAAACAACAAAATTCATGATAAAATGATTTTCATGAGAGCATTTGGTTTTGTCAAGAGGAAATTTACGCAAAATTTGTCGCAGAACAGACTGCGGAGAAGCCGAACTTTATCTACCCGAAATGAGGCGCCGGAGCAGTCTGGGCAAGACCGAGCACGGCGAGAGCGAAGCGGAAGCCGGCGGAGCGTGTATGCTTAGTTATATGACGGTTTTGCATGAAAAAAGAGAAATCGTAGTTTTATAATAATTTGAGCATTTTCAAGATTTAAATTAATTATTATGGAATATACCATTTATTTAGATTAGTTCAATGTAAATAGACAAGATATATATTTTGTTTGTTTTTTCAATGTTTTAAAATAATATTTGGAATAACAGTGTTTTAGTAAAACAAATGGTTTCTAATCTAAAATTCATATTTAGTAACAGTTTTGCTGTTGAAATAAAAAAGAAAAGAATTCTTTATTTTTGTTTTAACAAGCTGGTCTGCAATAAGTTTTTTTTTGTTCACAAGTAAAATCAATCAATATTATCAAAAGCAAGAAAATATCTATTTTTTATTTCAATTGATAAGATAATTTTTCAAATGAATCACTTTGAAAACTTTGATTATGAAAAAATAAACAAAAGTTTACACGGATATATTTTTGGATTCATTGAAAACTAAAAAAAATAAAAAGAGGTTAAGCAAAACTGTCATATAACGTTTGCGGCATGATCCGAGCGGCCTGCAACTAAAAAATATCTTAAAATACAGACAAATTTATGTCAAGAAAAAGATTCTTGACATAAATTAAGAGCCGGTTGGATATGCCGAGTTGTGCGAAGGCGATGTGCCCGATTCAGACAATTGAGCAAAATAAGGACGTTTTTTGCCATTCTAATGTTCATATTAATTTAGGATTATCATCATTGATAAAAAGACTTCAAAAAATTGATAGGATCAACTGGATTAAAAAAGTTTAAGTATTTGTATAAAGAAAATCTGGATATTTGCCCACATTGTTCTGTTTGAATTTCTTGCCGATAAATAGATAAAGAGATAAAGAAATTAAAACTCAAGTTGTAGAGAAGGGTAATATTAACTATTCAGGAAATTACGAGCCCCATGATAAAAATCAATTTTGAATACATTGTATTAAAAAGAGTTTGACAGTAGTTTGTGTTTTTTGTATTTCTATCAGTATCAGTTAAAGTATATTTGAATGGAATTTTGGCGCGTTTTTCGTGCGAAATTTTAATGATAAATTGTTAAAAAAGACATTTAAAATTAAAGGACCATCTGTGGTAGGGGATTTTTTCTATTTTTTAGGCATTTAATGTTTTGAACTAGTCTTTAAGTAGAGAAGATTTCTATAAAAAAACAATTACGGATAATTGGCAGATTTACTACACATGCTGATATCTAGGTCTCAAAAAATTGTTTAAAGTGGAGATGCTTATGCTACCTTTGTATATGATCACAAAATCTATATAATTGGTGGTATTTATATAGATAAAAATAATTGATTTATTTTTTTGAACGGACCTTTTGATAAATAAAATGGTCAGCTAAAGTAATGCAAGTAGATGATATCAAAAATTAAGAGGGTACTTTTTATGAAAAAATACATAATGCTTTTATTATCAATAACTATTTTAATTAATGTTTCATGTTTTGGTCTGTTTGATTCAACACTTACAATAACTAATAACTGTACCGTTTCGGTGTCTGTTAATTACAGTTATTTTGAGGATGGCTATTACTATGGTGATACAATAACTATTTATCCAGGGGATACTAAGAAAGTTTCCATTTCTGCAGAAACAGCTCATGTATCAGTTTTTGCATATAGAGGTTCAGATCTTAATGTATATAGTTATCATGGTGGCGATCATAATATTGTAATGTATGATAGTCACTTTTAATCATACAAATCATAAATAATGATCAAGAATAATCTTAAATGAATGTCAAAAACTCAGTGAATTGTCTTCGGAAAAAAATATGCACTTAATTGAAAATTTGAAAGACATAATGTTGAAAAGGATTTTTCAGAATGAAAAGGAACTTTAGTGGTTGCCTTTATAAAGAAGCATTTGTGTTTTGTAGGGATTTCATTGCTTCCATTCCTTTCTTATCAGCGGAAAGTCCTAAAGCAATAAAATAATCCTTAATTGTTTTCCCACAAAAAGGACCGATAGGACATAAGCTTTTGCAAAAGTAAAAAAGTTTGACTTGCCGCTTTCGCACAACGTGGAGCATTTGAGACGTTTTTGCCTTAAAAAGGCAATTTTCTTGCTTAAAACAATATTTATGACCAAAAAGGATTTTTGTCAAGTTTAAATTTGGCAAAAATGTGTCGCAGGGAAGGCTGCGGAGGCTCCGAACTTGATCTTCCCGAAATGAGGTGCCGGAGCAGCCTTCACAAGACCGAGCACACCGGGAGCGGAGCGGGAGGTGCGCGGAGCTTAAATGCTCAGTTAAACGAAGACGGTGAGCATGTAATAGAATTATTTGCTAAATACATTTTCAATATTTTTTTTCTCTCCATAAATATACACCATGTTTATTTATATATCCTGTATCTATAAAGAATATGTACTGATGGCACCTACAAATACCTTCAATTTTAATTTTTTCTGCAACAAAAGTAATACCGTTCTTGAAATTCATTGCATATGAAAATTTAAATGGTATAATTATTTTATTAAATTTATTAATATAACCCCAAGATATAGTATTTGCTTCAGGATCATTATTCTTTTTTGTTATTTTTTTTCCTACAAGAAATAATCCTTCAGAGTATGATATTGCATATGTATATTGTGGTTTTATTATAAAATACCCACTTTTATTGATGAAGCCCCATTTTTTATTAATTTTAACAGCAGCATAATTGTTGTTGAATGCATGTATGTCATCGAAAATATTTTTAACAATTACTTTGCCATATTTATTTTTAAAACCCCATTTGCTATTTCTTTTGAAACCAATCAATCCATTATTAAATTTTGTTTTATTTATATCATGTATTCTACCATTAAACTGATGGTGATACCAACTGTTTGATAGCTCAGGATAATATTGATAGATATATGAGTCTTCAATTGATTCTGTTCTTTCAAAATTTTCATAGCCAGTATATAATAAATTACCATTTATTGAATACTTTTTGATTTTTATTGAATTTTTAATAGTATGTTTAGGCATAAATATTTTTAAAATATTATTTTGAATTATTGTTGGTATTTCACCATTAGGTAGCTTGAAAAGTTCAGCACCTGATTGGTTTATACAATAATAATTACTATTTTTAAATACTATAGAATAATTTCCATAAAAAGGGCGTGCTAATGAAAATTGTTTTTTTATAACTATTCCATACAATTTATCAAAATAACCATATTTAGTACCATTTAAACCTTTTGAAGGATCATAAAAATCATTGACATGACCAAATACTAAAGGTTTTGTTCTTTTCGGTTTAATAAATGATATTTCTGTTATACAAGTATCTTCATAGTGAGTTCCAGGATAAACAGATAAAATTTCAAATTTCAAATTATTTCCTAATATTAGTTTGGGAAGAATCACTTTTTGAATATCAAAACTATCTCTAATAGTAACTATTGTATGAAACCCCTTACTATTGGATATTTTCATCCTTTTTACTCTATTATTTTTTTTGAAATAATTAAAGTGACCATATCCATTTTTTATATAAAAATATGATAATTTTATATCTTTTTTAAATTGAAATTTTACATATTCACCAATCCCATTTCCTTTTTTCCCCTCAACCCATGCTAATAGTGTCTTGTCGTAGATATTCTTTACAGAATATTTATGTGATGATGGATGAAGTGTACTGGATGAAGTTATTTTAGTTACATGGATTTTGTTTGATTTTATTCCTAAGAGGGAGTTAAATAACATGAATATAGATATAATAATAACAATTTTTTTCATTTCAACCTCATTTATTTAATTCAGTATATTAATTATTTTATTTTATTAATAGAAGTCAATAAAAAAATAAAGAGGATAATATTTGTTATTATAGTGGCTAGGATGGACATTATAATAATTTTGCGAATCGTTTTCGTTTAACGTGGAGCATTTGAGACGTTTTGAGCTTTTTAAAACAAATTGTCTTGTTTGAGTAATTTTTATGGGAGCAATCGGTATTTGTCAACTGAAATTTGCTCAAAATGTGTCGCAGGGCAGGTCGCGG
>Ga0209692_10000289_pt1 | contig 147669 bp, 125 predicted proteins | sample tdDd472_FD_187129 | JGI IMG/M metagenome (GOLD analysis project Ga0209692, IMG submission 187129) | Marine sediment microbial communities from the Atlantic coast under amendment with organic carbon and nitrate - tdDd47.2 (SPAdes)... | ecosystem: Environmental > Aquatic > Marine > Coastal >... | reverse complement strand
AATTAGGGTTTGGCCAGCACCAGTTCGGCCAACCCACTGAGGTCGGGGAGTTCGGATTTGGGTGGAAAGCCTAAGGTTTCGGGCTGTTGTCCGGCGCGGTTGACCCAGGCGACTTGAAAGCCGAACGCTGCCGCGCCGGTGGCGTCCCAACCATTGGAAGATACGAAACAGATGCGCTCACGCGCCACGCCAAGCTGATCGACCGCCAGTTGGTAGACGCTGGGCGATGGTTTGTAGATGCCCGCGTCCTCAATGGAGATCACTTTATCGAGATTGTGCTCGATTCCCGCCGCCGTCACTGCGGTGGCGAGCATTTTGGGCGAGCCGTTAGACAAGATCGCGGTCTTGAGACCGGCCTGCTTGAGGGTGTCGAGCAAGTCCGGCACTTCGGCGTAGGCGTCCAAAATCTCGTACAGCGCCATCAGCTTTTTGCGCAGGTTTTTGGAGCGCAAATCCAGCGTCGCCATGGCGAAATCCAGCGCCAGGCCGGTGATTTCATAAAAATCGCGATGCCGCCCCATGAGGCTGGACAGCCACGTGTATTGCAGCTGCTTGGTGCGCCACAACTCCGCCAGCAGCCCGGCTTTGTCGCCCAGATCGCCCCGGCAACGTTCCGCCGCCGCGTTGACGTCGAGCAACGTACCGTAGGCGTCGAACACGCACGCCTGAATGTCTTCAAATGCCGAGCTTCGCGTCATTTCGCCACCTCAATCACCACAATCGAACCGACTATACGCGCCAAGCTTCATTTCCACAAAGCTTAGGCTTGCCGTAACGTGTGCGCGGGGGTATATGAACCGGGTCTTGGAACATGTGCCGGCTTAGCTCAGTTGGTAGAGCACCTGATTTGTAATCAGGGGGTCACGAGTTCGAATCTTGTAGCCGGCACCATTCCCCCCTCAAAAATTACTCAGACACCCCCCATCCCCCATTGGTCAGGATCAGTGGGGTGACTTCGAACGTGCGTTCCATCGGCCCGCCCCCGCCATAGCGCCATTCGTTGGTCGAGCACACGAATTCACCGGTTTCGCGGTTGAAATACATATTGTCGCGCACCCGTTGGGATGACGCATCGACCACCACCCAACCTTCTATCAGATCTTTCACACTGTAGACCGTAATCCGGTCTACCTTGAGCTTATGCTTAAAGCGCACCACCGCCCCGTCGTTGTGCTTGCTGATCACGCCTTCGCGCACGGGGGCGCGCGTGGCGTTCGAACCCATGTGTTTAAGCCCGACGATGCAGTGCTTGGCGAGAATGCGCCGCGCCAAATCCGCATCCGAGGTTTGCAGGTTCCCCGTGGTTTCACAGCCACTCACCACCATGGCGCACAAGACGCAGAGAGAAACGATGACGCTTTTCATTGGCTGAGCCCCCAGAAAACAATAAAGAAAAGAAATGCGTAAAAAGTCGAGATGCAAAGATAATCGTTTAGCATGAACGTTGACTGAACGTTCCCTTCAGCACGTCGCCGCAGTCTCGTCCATGGGGGCTGGTTCTGGCTCTTGTTCTCCCAGAACCCGGCTGAGCGGCAAGGTGATGGTGACGATGGTGCCTTTGTGTTTTTGCGAGGTCATCTCGAACGTGCCGCCATGCAGTTCCACCAACGACTTCGTCAGCGGCAGGCCCAGCCCCGAGCCATCATGCTTACGCGACAGGGAACTGTCGACCTGACCGAACTGCATCATCGCCTTGTCGAGCCCCTCTTCATCCATGCCGATACCGGTATCTTCAACGGAAATGACGAAACCGTCTTCGGTGCGCTTCGCATCGCACACGATACGCCCCCCGCGCGGGGTGAATTTCACGGCGTTGCTCAACAGGTTGAGCAGTATTTGCTTCATCCGCCGCTCATCGATCATCAACGTCGGCAGGTCTTTGCAATCCGACCACTGTAAAACGAGCCCACCTTCGTCCACGCGCGGCTGAATGATCTGCTGGCACGCATCGCGGACTTCGGATAAATGGACCGGTTCTTCATGCAGCTCAAGTTTGCCCGCTTCGATGGCGGAAACGTCTAAAATATCATTGATCAGGTCCAGTAAATGCGCACCCGAACTGTGAATGAAGCCGATATATTCTTCGTACCGTTCATCGCCGATGGGGCCAAAAATTTTCTGCTCGATGGACGATGAAAAACCTAAAATCGCATTGAGCGGGGTACGCAGTTCATGGCTCATGTTCGCCATCAGCTCGGTCTTCGCCCGGTTGGCAAGCTCGGCGGTGCGTTTGGCGTCGCGCATATGCTCTTCGGCCATTTTACGTTCCGAGATGTCTTCGTGCATGGCGACGAAGTGCGTCATGTTGCCATCAAGGTCGTGAACCGGCGCGATGGAGGCATAAGCCCAAAAATACGAGCCGTCCTTGCGACGATCCTTGATTTCCGAACGCCACTCCGCGCCGCTCATGATGGTTTTCCATAGATCGGCATGAACTTCTTTGGGGGTATCGGGCGATTTTAAGATGTCAGAGCGACGACCAACCGCTTCTTCGCGCGTATAGCCAGTAATTTCCGAGAACATGGTGTTCACGTACTCGATGCGGCCTTCCAGGTCGGTGATGAAAATCATCGTCGGGCTTTGCTCGACGGCCTGCACCAGCTTGCGCAGCTCCATTTCTGCCTGGGCGCGCATTTCCACCTCACTCTGCAAGGTCGCGGTGCGCTGAACGACCTGCTGTTGCAGCGAGTTCTTGAGCTCCGTCAGGCTTTCATTGGCGCTTTGCTGCTGTTTGAACACCCGTTCGACGGCGGTGCCCATGGTGTTGAATTCCGAGATCAGCGATGGTTCAAATACCGTCGGCTCGTCTTCGCCCACCACCGACAAAGCATAGCGCGACATGCGTTTCGCCGGATTGATCACCAGCCACATCAACAACACAAAAACACTGGCGCTACCGACCAACACAACGATCGAATGGATGGTCAGGGCGTTTTTGAACGAGTCCGCCAAGTTTCCAAAACTGGTGTCGTCGATGACAAAAAGGGCATCGACCTTAGCCTGATCGGTTAAAGAAAGCGGTGACACATAGGCGATATATTTGTCATCTAGCTCCGTCACCGTATTTTTTTCAAACTCTTTCAGAGAACTTGGCGAAACAAACGGGGTGATCTCCAAGTTGCGAGGTGCGGATGTTTGTAAAATATCGTTGGCGAACAATTCAACGCGTTCAATCCCGGTGGTGCGCTGGATTTCATTGACGAGGCGAAGGTTGCTGCGCAACGATATCCCGTAAATCATATAACCGACCACCTGGCCGGTGTTGTGATAAATGATCGGTATGCTGTGCACCAGAACCGCTTCCGGTTTGCCCGCGGTGACCCAGGACGTGATGTTGGAAACGGGGCGGACCTGTTGAACGACCAAATCGATATTGTCGATATAGTGCCCGGCATTGCCGACCACACGACCGTCTGTATCGGCAATCAGCAAAATGTCCAAACGGTCTGATACGCTTTGCAAACCGAAGTAGAGAAAGTTCTCCGCGTCGCTCCATTGCGCGTTTTTGGCATACGCGCCCAAATCGCCATCGCGGGTGACCAATTCGACCGAAGCGCTTAGAAAATTCAACTCTTCCCATAAGGTGTTCAAGGCTGATTTCTGCGCTTGTTCGAACGAGCGCTGAATTTCATTTTCCAGCTGCTCGCGCGCCGACACATAGCTTGTGTACATAATGGCACCGTTGGTCGATGCCAAAACAAACACAAGAATGGCAAAGATCAACGGACCAATGCGCATATTGGTGTTCAAAAAATTCATTCACTCAACCAATGCACCGAAAAGCCTGCTTGTTCGCAGCAACGCGCTGGCCCTACAGCTGTCTCCACCTACCTACTTTTGTATGTAAACATATTGGAACACCATGGCATGATGTCTATAAACTTTGCAATTGATGGGCTGGGGCGGATTCAATTTCATGTTTTCGGTGAACCTTCGCTATAGTCGGCGCCATGCCGCATCAGATTCTCAAAAACGTTTTTGGATACGACAACTTTCGCCCCGGACAGGTCGAAGTGGTCAACGCGCTGCTGTCGGGCGAGCACGCCCTGGCGGTGATGCCGACGGGGTCGGGAAAGTCGCTGTGCTTTCAAATCCCAGCGTTGGTCAAAGGCGGTTTGACCATCGTGGTGTCGCCGTTGGTGGCGTTGATGGAAGACCAGGTCGCGGCGCTGAAACTGGCAGGTGTGGCAGCAGAAACCATCAATTCATCGCGCGATCGCACTGTCAACGTCGATGCCTGGCGACGGGTTGCGGCGGGCGAAACCCGCTTGTTGTATCTGGCCCCGGAACGCTTGATGACAGACCGTATGCTGGGCGCGCTGATGCGCCTGCCGGTAAGCTTGATCGCCATTGATGAGGCCCACTGTCTGTCGCGCTGGGGACCGTCTTTTCGCCCCGAATACGAAGCTCTGTCGCGTCTTAAGGATCACTTTCCCGGCGTGCCCATCGCGGCGCTCACCGCCACCGCCGACAGCGCCACCCAAGAAGACATCGCCGCCAAGCTGTTCGGCGGGCAAGGCCGCGCGTTTGTGTCCGGTTTCGACCGCCCCAACATCCGCCTCAACGTCGAAATTCGCTCTGATGCCAAGCGTCAATTGTTGGGCGTGGTCAAGGATTTCGAAGGCGAAAGCGGCATCGTCTATTGCCTGTCGCGGGCCAAAACCGAAAAAATGGCGGAATTCTTGAGCGAAAACGGGGTCCGCGCCCTGCCCTATCACGCCGGTCTGTCGTCAGAGATGCGCGCCCGCAATCAAGAGATTTTCATGATGGAGCCCGGCGTGGTGATCGTCGCCACCATCGCGTTTGGCATGGGCATCGACAAGCCCGACGTGCGGTTCGTTTGTCACACCGACATGCCCGGAAATGTCGAGGCCTATTACCAAGAAATCGGCCGCGCCGGTCGCGACAGTAAACCCGCCGTGGCGCACATGTTTTACGGCCTGGACGATGTGCGCATGCGGCGCATGTTCATCGAACAAGAAGACAGCGATACGGACCATAAACGCCGCGAACACAAGCGCTTGGATGCGCTGATCGCCTACTGCGAAGCCCCCAGCTGCCGCCGCCAAGCGTTGTTGGCGTATTTCAACGACAGCATCGAGCCGTGCGGCAACTGCGACATGTGCCTCAATCCGCCGGATATGGTCGAGGGCACGGACACCGCGCAAACCTTGCTTTCAGCCTGCGTCGCCACCGGGCAGATGTTCGGCCAAGCGCACCTGATCGACATCGTGCGCGGCGCGGACACGGAAAAAATGCGTTCAACAGGTCACGACCAATTGGCCGCGCACGGCCAAGGGGCGGACCTGTCCAAAGACGCATGGCGCTCCATCGTGCGCCAACTGGTCGCGGGCGGGTTTATGAAGATCGACGTCACCGGCCACGGTGGATTGAGCCTCACGCCCAAGGGTCAAGCACTGCTCAAAGGCTCAGAAAGCTTCAGCTACCGCAAGGACTTGGTGGCCAAGCCCGCAAAGAAGAAAAAGCGCAACTCCAGCACCGGACGCGCCGAACCGCCCGCAGACTTGAACGACGCCGACGCCAAGCTGTTGGGTGAGTTGAAAGACCTGCGCACCCACTTGGCGATGGAACGCGAAGTCCCCGCCTACATGATCTTTTCCGACCGCACCTTGGAAGACATGGCGCGCAAAAAACCCCGCGACGAAACCGCCTTCGCCGACATCCACGGCGTCGGCGCGGCGAAACTGAGAGACTTCGCCGAAGCGTTCATCGGCGTGGTGGTGGAAAACAGCTAAATTCCGCCTGAACTTTCCACCAGCACAATACGTTCGCCGTCTATGGTGAACACGTTGAGCTGGCGGATCGTCCATGTGCCCTCGGTTTTGGTCAAATAGACGAACACCGTACCGGTGGCTTTTTGGCCTTCGACCTCAAAGTTCAGTTCCGCCCAGCCCGCATCATTGGTGGTGTTGATATTCCCACTCGTCCACCAGCCGGACGGCTCCACCGGCAGGCCCAGGGGACGTTCGAGTTTTGGGTGATCGCGCAGGTGATCGGTGGTGATGCGATAAGCGTCGCTGCTGGTGAACAGCATCATGATCAGATAAAAAAGCAATGCAAAAAACAGCGGGATTCCAAAAAATGCGCCGACGCCGACCCGCGCCCAGATGCGCTGGGTGCGTTTGAAATGCTCGACATCGCGCCACTCATTGTTGGCCCAGGCCCATGCATTGCCTTTTGCGCCCAAAACAAACAGCATCACGATGTTGACGCCGGGCACGAACATCAACAGCGCGATCGGAGTGTTGTGCGCCAGCCCCCACACCCAATTGAGGAAAAACGCCCCCCAATTCCAGCCGCGCAGTTCGTGCGGCAAGGTATCGCGACGTGAGACAGGCTGGTTGTGCTGCATAATAGATCAGTTTAGTTCATGACTAAGTTTACGCCATCTATGATTGCGGCCTAGGCTGAGAAATTTCTCCCATCGGGTCGGCACCATAAACATTAGAACCTTGCATACCCGGGAAAAACCAAGCCTTAAACATCACCCATAGACCATAGAAAGGTATCCAAAGCATCCAGCCCGATATACCCAGATCATGAGCCCGCTTGGTCAAGATAACCAGCGTGCCCCAAATCAGAAAAATCCCCAATGGTACGTAGACGAGCATCGACACCACCATAAGCGCCGAACTGAGGCCGCCAGAAACCATGACAACGGGGATCGATAAGATTTCAACAACAACCTTGGCTGCCATCACAATTATATTGAGCACCAACACACCATCGATCCAATAGGATTTACGGCTAAGTCGGCCAGATACAGAAAACCACAATTGACTCATCGGCTGTTTCTGATCGACCGTCTGACGCTTGACGTATCCCCAAAGGGCTATCAAGAGGCCGAGAATTATTGACATAAACACAGCTTTGACCGCTAAGCTCCCCACGGACGCCTGATTTGCGTATGCGATGGCTTCTTCGCGCGAGTTAAACACTTTTTGTGCCCAAGCTTGCGATCCAACAAACGTTGCCCCAAAATTGATCGCACATACCAACAACGCATATTTCGAAACGCGAACTGCGTTAACGTCATGTGTATTCAACATTTTGTCCTCCTCCCGCTCCTTATGATCTTGACAGAGCGTAGCGCTCACCAAATCACCTCATAACAGAAACAAAAAACCATAAAGCAATCATAGGGTGCGCCTTAGGTGCTGATTGTGATCTGCATCACAGCACAGACAGAAACAAGCATTGAGAAAATCAGTTGACCGTCAGAAGGCTAGCCTTCCGCATCCCGACCGCCGCCGCCTTTGCGTTTGATCGGGCGCAGGATGTCGTCGCCCAAGCGGCGCTTGATGACATCGAGATTGGCCGAACCGCCGGGCAACTCAACCGGGGTGAAGTCTTGCTCAGATGCGGTTTCAACCGGGGCAGCGGCTTTGGTGAACGCTCGCCCGCCAAAGCCCTTGGGCGCATCGTCACCGCCCTCTGGCGGACGGGGTTGTGGATGTGAAGGTGCGGGTGCATCCACTTCGCCGTCTTCATCGTCTTTGTCGGCGAACACCTCGTTCACATAGGCGTTAACCGGGTCGATCGGATCGGGGCCGTAATCGTTGGGCCCCGGTGTGCCGCGAAAGAAAGCCACTTTGATCGCTATCCACAGATTGTAGATCGGCACCAAAAACAACAGCAGCCACCATCCAGAATGGCCCAAGTCATGGGCGCGTTTCACACTGATCGCCAAGCTGACCCAAAAATTGAACACCAACAGCGGCAAGATCACGATCAACAACGCACTGATCCCAAGAATCCCGCCCAACGCCGACGCCCCCGCCACCATACCGACGAAGACGCCAAAAATTTGCACACCAAAGCCGATGATGGACATCAAAACGACGCCCTTCAGCCAATAGGCTTTGCGGTTCAAACGGCCCGAAAAGGAAAACCACACCCATTTGAGCGGCTGCTCCCAGCCCTTCATATTGCGCCGTGCAATCAGCAAAACCGCGCCCGACACCAAGACCGAGAAGACCAACAGGCCCAGTTCGATAAACGACGCCACGGTTTCCATCTGCGCCATCTGCTCAGGTGACATCTGGCCCTGCTGCGCCCAGGCCGGAGCCGCAAAAACAGCTGCAAAAAGCGCCGTGTAGCTCACACGAGAAAGGACTGAAATGAGTTTCATCGTAGCTCCAACACCGGCTGCTCGAATGTTTCGAACTGTATTGTGCCCAAAAAAGATAGAAATGCGAAGGCTTTACGATATTGTGCTGGATATGAAACACATTCTGATCCTCATCATCGCGTTCACCTTCACCACGTCCGCCACGGCTCAAGATGCGGATCAAACTCAGGTGTCCAGCGACCCGCGTCACGCCCAGTGCTTTAAAAAATCCCGCAAAAAGCCCGACTGGGTGGTGTGCGAAGAGCTGATCGAACCGCTGTTGGCGCGCCACAACCAGGGTGAAAAAGTTTCCGGATTCATATCGTGTGTGCCCAGTGGAACACCCCTAAAAGAGGTGCGTCAAACGTTCCACACCTGGATCTCCAAACGCCCGCATTTCGCCAAATACACCCCCTGGGACACCCTGTCAGGTGGCCTGTCTGTGCTGTATCGCTGCGTAAAGTAATGCCCGCTTAAATCACAAATATATTCAGCACGGGTTCAGATTGTGCCCCGTATTGTCCCCACCAGATTCGAAAACTTGTGTGGGGGAATATCCATGAAGACCTTGATCCGCTCCGTAGCCGTCGCAATGGCCACCGTGATTGCAAGCGCCAGCTGGCAAGCCCAAGCGAAGACGCTCGACTTCACCGTATTTCGCGATGGTTCCGACATCGGCACCCACAGCTACGCGATTTCCGAAAACGGCGACGAAACCCTGGTCGAGGTCACCACCGACATTAAGGTCAAAGTCCTGTTCGTCACCGCGTACAAGTTCATCCATGCCTCCAAAGAAGTGTGGAAAAACGGCAACCTGGTGCAGTTGAACTCCACCACCGACGACGACGGCACCACCAAGGCGCTCAACGTCAAAGCCCAGGGCGGACAATTGACCGCCGACAGCGTGGTCCAAGGCCAAGACCGCCGCCAAACCGCCGACGTCGGCGTAGTCCCCGCCAGCTTGTGGAACAAAGACATCGTCCAGCAAAGCGCTGTGCTCAACACCCTTGACGGCACCCTGATGAACATCAGTGTCGAAGACCTGGGCTCTGACGAAGTCGAAGCGGGCGGCGCAAAAGTCGCGGCGCACCATTATTCCATCACCGGCGAGCTGACCCGCGAACTGTGGTTCAACGGCACGGGCGATCTGGTGCGGGTGCGTTTCCCCGACAAAACCGGCACGGAAATCGTCTACGCCCTGAAATAAACCTGAAACAAAAGCAACTTTTTGTGGATTAAATCCGCCCCCCGGGGCGTTGTCTGGCAACAACGCAAAACACAAAAACAACGCGATTATTTTGAGGGTTATGAGAACATGAAAACGGCACAACTTCCCGTTCTGATTTATCCAGACCATCCCGACCGTGCAGAGGTCGAGGCGCTGGTGCGTGACGTCTATGCCCGGGAATACGGTGCCACGATTGACGATTTCTCTGACCTTTTGATTGCTTTGCCCGGTGAAGACGGCGGCTACCTTGCCGCCGCAGGTCTGCGCATCGGCGATGGTTTCTTTTCCGAAATCTATCTCGAACGCTCCATCGAAGACGTGCTGTCCGACCATTGGCAGCCCCCCGCCACGCGCAGTGAAATTGCCGAAGTCACCACCTTGGCGGCAAGCCATCCACTTGCATCGCATGCCTTGATGGCAGGCATCACCGGCCATCTGCGCAATCACAACATCCGCTTTGCGTTTTTCACGGTGACGGAACGCCTGCACATGATGCTCAAACGCGTCGGCGTGCCCGCACAAGAACTGGCCCGCGCCACTGTGGACAAGGTCAACAACCCGCAAGACTGGGGCCTGTATTACGCCACCAACCCCCGGGTCGTCGCCATCCACGATGCGTTTGTGTCTTTGCCCGCCAGCCAAGTCGAACACGCCGGGACGAACACGCCCGCCGCAGCACTGCCCGCTCCCATGCTGGAGGAGGCGGTAAGTGTTTGAGGTCCTGGCCGCCCTCCACCACCTCAGCAAAACCCGCCCCCAAGACAGCGCCTTCACCCACGACCAGCGGAGCCTGTCGTATGGTGAGCTTGGCGAACGCGTTGGTGGTCTTGCAGGGAAACTCACCGCGATCGACAGCGACACCGTCGCCATTTTTGCGCCAAACGGCCTGGAATGGGTGATCGCGGATTTGAGCGTGGCGTTCGCGGGCAAGACCATGGTGCCCCTGCCGACGTTCTTTTCCGAAGGCCAACTGCGCCACATCATCGACAACGCAAATGTCGGCCACATCTTGGCGAGCCGTGAAACGCTGGACCAAGCCCAGTCCTTAGGCCTGCCGGTCAGCGAAGTCAGCATCGACGGCCCGACAGCGCCGTTTGAGGCCGCCAACAACCGCGCTCGCGACGCGGCGCGCATCATTTACACCTCCGGCACCACCGGCGCGCCCAAAGGCGTGCGCCTGGGCGACAAACAGATTTGCGGCAGCGCCAAGGGTTTGCTCGCGGCCAGCGGCGCAAGCGCCGAAGACCGCTACCTTTCGGTGTTGCCGTTTTCGTTGCTTTTGGAACAAATCGCCGGGATCGCGCTGCCGATTTTGGCCGGTGCGCCGGTGAGCATCGCCGCGAACGCTGCGGGTGCCGCCATGCAAGGCGATACCATGCCCTTGATGAGCGCCTTTGCAACCGCCTTTGACGGCGTTGGTCCCACCGCCAGCGTGTTGGTTCCCGGCTTGTTGGACGCATGGGTCAAAACCATGGCCGCCACCGGAAATATCGCGCCTGCATCGTTGCGCTTCGTCGCGGTCGGCGGCGCGCCGGTCAACCAAGCCCTGGCTAAGATGGCATGGGACTTGGGCGTGCCGGTTCATGAAGGTTACGGCCTGTCGGAATGCTGTTCGGTGGTCAGCGTCAATCGCCCTGGAAGCCGCGTCGAAGGCACGGCGGGCGAGCCGCTTCCCGGCCTCAGCGTGACGCTGGACGACGGCGAAATCGTCGTCCATGGCGACACTGTGATGGCTGGCTATCTTGGCCACAACAATGCCCCCGACGGCGTTTGGCGCACCGGCGATTTGGGGGAGCTGTCAGCCGACGGCACGCTCAGCATCTTGGGCCGCAAAGACAATTTGATCGTCACCCAAGCGGGGCGCAACATCAGCCCCGAATGGGTCGAAGGGCTGTGCGAAACCAGCCCCGGCGTCGCCAAGTGCATGCTCACCCACGTTGTCGGTCAGGGCTTGGTGCTGATCGTTGTGGGGGCACCCGATGCTGCTACAGCTGTACAAGAACACTACGCCCAACTGCCCGATTACGCCCGTCCCGATCATACCGCCATGGTCGATGGCGCGGATGTGGCGAAACACGATTTATTGACACCATTGGGCGACGCACACCGTGCCCAATGCCAAATTTTTGCTGAGCGGTGGCTAGGCCGCCAAACCGCCGCGTGAGGGATTGAGGAACACCGCATGACTTTTTTTGACCGACTTGTCGCCGAAACCCAAGCAGAGCGCGAAGACTTCCAGTCCATCAGCGTCATTCAAGCCGCCGTCAGCCAAGGTGTGACCAAAGACCTTTACGCCAAATACCTGGAACAGGCCTACCACCACGTGCGTTTCACCGTGCCGCTGCTGGAATTCGCCTTGGAAGGCTGCAAAGTCGGCGACGAAACCTACGCCAACGCCTTGGCCGAATACATCGAAGAAGAAGCCGGTCACGACGAATGGATTTTGGATGACATCAAAGCCCTGGGCGAAGACGGCGAAGCGGTGCGAGCCGGTCGCGGCGGTTTTGCCTGCCGGGTGATGATCAGCCACGCCTATTACCTGATCGAACACCAAAGCCCTTATGCGTTGCTGGGCACGGTCCATGTTCTTGAAGGCATGTCGGTGGTGTTGGCCGATCAAGCCGCGGGCGCAATCAGCGCGAGCTTTGGCGACAACCCGCCCAATGCGTTTTCCTACCTCACCAGCCACGGCGCGTTGGACATGGAACACGTGAAATTTTTTGAAGACTTGGTCAATGGCCTGAACAATACCGAGGTCGAAGACCTCATCATCGCATCGGCCAAGGACTTCTACAAACTGTTCGGCAACATGTTCCGCGAATTGGGCGAAGCGTTGCTTGAAACGCCCGCAAACGAAAATCAAAAGGTGCGCTCATGATCATCGACGGTAAAGTTTTTGTGGTCACCGGCGCAGGTTCCGGGATCGGTCGCGCACTGGCGCAGAACCTTTCCGCACAAGGCGCGAAACTGGTTTTGGCGGACCTCAACGCGGATGGTTTGCAAACCACTCAATCCGCCCTCAGCCACCCCGGCCATGCGCGCTGCGTGACCGGCGACATCACCAAGGCCGAGACCCGCCAAGCGATCATCGACACTGCCACCAAGGACTTCGGCGGCATCGACACGCTGGTCAACAACGCCGGCGTGGTTGCGGTGGGGCCTTTGGCTGACGCCGACGAGCAAGCGTTGGAGCTGATGACGCGGGTCAATTTGTTGGCCCCGATGCTGTTGGTGCGCGATCTGCTGCCGAGCTTGGAAAAATCGGACTGCCCGACCATCGTCAATGTGGGTTCCATGTTCGGCGACATCGCATTTCCGCTGTTCGTTGGCTATTCGGCGACCAAATTCGGTGTGCGCGGCCTGTCCGATGCATTGCGTCGCGAACTTGCGCCCAAGGGCATCACCGTCACCTACATCGCGCCGCGCGCCGCCAAAACGGGGGCGACGGGGGCGTTCGAACACCTGATCGAACCGATGAAGATGAAATTGGACGAACCGGAAATCGTCGCCGCCAACATCGCCAGCGCGATCCGTTCCGGCGCGCGGTCCAGCTATCCCAAAGGGGCTGAGCGGATTTTTGTGTTCATCCAGCGCATGGTCCCGAAACTGGTCGACAATTCCATCATCGCGCAGCTGAAATCTCTCAAGAGCTAGGTTTGTCTTGCGGTTCGTCTGAATCGTCTTCGGTCTCAGAATCATCGAAGTCATCGTCGTCGAACACCGGCATGCGATCCCAATCTGCGTCTTCCAAGTGATCGGAGGCGGCGAACACCGCGAAGGCCATCACCACCAGGAATATCCACACCAACGGATGCAGGCCGCAAAATTTACTTGGCGGCGGCAGGCACGGTTCGCCATCGTCGGGGGCAGGATATTTGTCGCAATATTTCATCGCCGCAAGCTAACGCCGAACGCCCCCATCGGGCAAGGTCCAGATTGCCCGCATCGATCACAAATGTGTTAGAGGTTCCGGCGGTCCAAAAAACCGGACCGATTCTAACCTAAGGCTGCTACACTTTTGGGCAACCGCACCGGGTCTGAGGGCGGGAACTGCGCCCGTAGCGCTCATATATCGGCCAAATACGCTTAAAATCGGGCGGTTTTTGTTTTTTAGGTTTCCCTTATATAATCATTTCATTATATAAGAACCAATCTGCATTGTGGACCAAACTCAGTTCGCATATGCACAAAAAATAGCGTGCTCTTAGGTGCGCTGCAAAAGAATTGAACCCCCAATTCCGGGATCTGGCTTTGCTGGAGGCCCCGAGCGCCATCCCCCCTGAGCGCCGAGGCCCTGAACGCTATAGGTCGTGAGCAACGACCTTGCGGAGACGTCGAATGAATGAAGTGAAAAAGCCGTCCACCACCGTGGACGACCCCAACGCCGCCGACGACAACGTCGATCTTTCGCCAAGTCTTGGCGATGAGGTCAAGTACACCACGTGCTACATGTGCGCGTGCCGTTGCGGCATCAAGGTCTACTTGGACGACGGCAAAGTCCGTTACATCCAAGGCAACCGCAATCACCCCGTCAACGGCGGCGTGCTGTGCGGCAAGGGATCGAGCGGCATCATGCAGCACTATTCCCCGGCCCGGCTGTCCAAACCGATGAAGCGTGTCGGTGAACGCGGTTCCAACGAATTCGTCGAGATCGAATGGGACGAAGCCCTGCAAATCGCTTCCGAGCGTCTGGGGAATATCCGCAACACCGACCCCAAGAAGCTCGCCTTCTTCACCGGTCGCGATCAATCCCAAGCCCTCACCGGTTGGTGGGCGAGCCAGTTCGGCACGCCCAACTACGCCGCGCATGGCGGGTTTTGTTCGGTGAACATGGCGGCCGGCGGCCTGTACACCATCGGTGGCGCGTTCTGGGAATTCGCCGAACCCGACTGGCACCACGCCAAATATTTCATGATGTTCGGCGTCGCCGAAGATCACGATTCCAACCCCATCAAAAAGGGCTTGGGATTGTTGAAAAAGCGCGGCGCGAAATTCGTCGCCGTGAACCCTGTGCGTACCGGGTACGGCGCGATCGCCGATGAATGGGTCGGTATCCGCCCCGGCACCGACGGCCTGTTCGTGATGTCTTTGGTGCACGAGCTGCTGAAATCCGGCAACGTCGATGTCGAATACCTGATCCGCTACACCAACTCCGGTTGGTTGGTGATCGACGACGAAGGCGCCGCCGACCACGGTCTGTTCGCGCGCGATGAAGACGGCGACCCGCTGTGCTGGGACCAAGACGCAAACGCGCTCGCCAACGCCAAATCCGGCAAGGTCGATCGCCCTGCGTTGAAAGGCGAATACACCCTTTCCGACGGTCGCAAAGCGGTGCCGAGCTTTGAGATTTTGGCCAAGCGCTATCTCGACGCCCAATACGCGCCGGAACAAGTTGCCCACGTCTGTGGCCTGAAGGTCGCCGACATCAAACGCATCGCGGCTGAATTGGCCCACGTTGCGTTCAAAGAAACCATCGAAATCGACCAGGAATGGACCGATTGGACCGGGCGCAAGCACGACAAGATGATCGGTCGTCCGGTGGCGTTCCACGCCATGCGCGGTATCTCTGCGCACTCCAACGGTTTTCACACCTGTCGCATGCTGCACGTCCTGCAAGTTCTGCTGGGTTCCGTGGAAGTGCCGGGCGGATTCCGCGTCAAAGCGCCGTACCCCAAACACATCCCGCCGGGCATCAAGCCGACGGGTAAAGAAGGTCAAGTCAACCCCAACACCCCGCTTCCGGGCGCTCCGTTGGGCTTTCCCACCGGTCCGGAAGACCTGTTGGTCAACGAAGATGGCACCGCGCGCCGCATCGATAAGGCCTACAGCTGGGAGCACCCGATTTCCAGCCACGGCATGATGCACATGGTGATCCACAACGCGTGGAAAGGTGATCCGTACAAAATCGACACCTTGATGATGTTCATGGCCAACATGAGCTGGAACAGCTCCATGAACACCGCTGGCACCATCGAAATGCTGACGGACAAGGACGAAGACGGCAATTACAAAATCCCCTACATCATCTATTCGGATGCCTATGCATCCGAAATGGTGCACTACGCGGATTTGGTTTTGCCCGACACCACCTATCTGGAACGTCACGACTGTATCTCATTGCTGGATCGTCCGATTTCCAACGCCGATGCCTGCGCCGATGCGATCCGATATCCAGTGGTCGAACCGGACCGCGATGTGCGCGGCTTCCAAAGCGTGCTGATCGATCTGGGCCACCGTTTGGGTCTGCCGGGTCTGACCAACGACGACGGCAGCGCGAAGTATCCGGGCGGTTTGGCTGATTATATGGTCAACCACGAACGCGCACCGGGCGTCGGCATGCTCGGCGGTTGGCGCGGTGAAAAGGGCGACAAGCCGCTTAAGGGCGAAGTCAATCCCAAGCAGCTCGACAAGTACATCGAGAACCAGAGCTTCTGGCAGCACGAATTCGCGCCCGATCAGCGTTACTTCAAGATGGCCAACAAGAACTACCTGGACTGGTCCGCCGACATGGGCCTGCTGCCCAACGGCGATCCGATCATCTTCCAACTGTATTCGGAAGTGTTCCAGAAGTTCCGTCTGGCCGCCGAAGGTCATGGCGACAACAACCCGCCGAAAGCCGACGCGGAACGCATTTTGAAATACTTCGATCCGCTGCCGATCTGGTATCAGCCGTTCGAAGAAACCATGGTCGACACCAAGGAATTCAATCTGCACGCACTGACCCAACGTCCGATGCACATGTATCACTCGTGGGGTTCGCAAAACACCTGGTTGCGTCAAATCACCGGCAAGAACCGCATGTTCATTCATCAAGACGTCGCCGACAAAATCGGTGCCGTCGACGATGATTGGGTTTGGGTTTCCAGCCACCATGCGCGCATCCGCTGCCAGATCAAAATCGTTGACGGTGTGAACCCGAACACGATCTGGACGTGGAACGCGATCGGCAAACGCCGCGGCGCGTGGAACCTGGACAAGGACGCCACGGAATCCAAAGAAGGCTTCTTGCTCAACCACTTGATCTCGGAACTGTTGCCGCAACAAGACGACGGTTATCGCTATTCGAACTCCGATCCGATCACCGGTCAGGCCGCTTGGTTCGATCTGCGCGTGAAGATCGAGAAAGCCGAGCCGAGCCAATATGGCGAAAGCTATCCGCAGTTCCCGGTGATCGAAAAGTTCGAGCAGCTTCCCGACACCCCGGATATTTCGCGCTATGGCGATAGTTTCCGCAAAAAGCGGGAGGGCAAATAACATGACATCCCTACCCACTTCCACGAATAAAAAACTCGGTCTGGTCATCGATCTGGACACCTGTGTGGGCTGTCATGCCTGCGCCACCAACTGTAAGGAATGGAACACCGGCGGGCATTCCGCGCCGTTGCCCGATTTCAACCCGTATGGGGCGGAACCGGACGGCGTGTGGTTCAACCGCGTGCATTCTTTCGAAGTCAAACGCGGCGACCGCCCGAACCTGACCATCAACTTCCCGCGTTCGTGCCTGCACTGCGACAACGCCGCGTGCGTCACGGTGTGCCCGACCGGTGCGTCGTACAAGCGGTCCGAAGACGGCATCGTGTTGGTCAACACCGACAAGTGCATCGGCTGTAAATTGTGCAGCTGGGCATGCCCTTACGGTGCGCGCGAATTCGACACCGACGAAGGTGTGATGAAGAAGTGCACCTTGTGCGTCGACCGCATCTACAACGAAAACCTGGAACCCGAAGACCGCCAGCCCGCTTGCGTGCTGACGTGCCCCACCGGGGCGCGCCACTTCGGCGACCTGAACGATCCGGAATCGGAAGTTTCCCAATTGACCGCAGCTCGTCATGGCCGCGACTTGATGCCGGAACTCGGTTATAAACCCACCAATAAGTACTTGCCGCCGCGCGCGCGCAAAGTCGACAGCGTCGATGTTGGCGCACCCGAAGAGCTGGAGGCCATCGAGGCCGACGGCTTCCTCGGCTGGCTCGACAAAGTACTTTCGAAGTAAGGGGGGACACCAGATATGCATCCCGCTTTTTCCGTTATCTTTTTCACCACCTGTTCCGGCGCGGGCTACGGCCTGCTCGCCATGATGGGTATTCTCGGCGCGGCCGGCATGTTGCCGGCGGACCGTTGGATGGGCCTTGCCGGCTTGTTTTTCGCCCTGGCGCTGGTCAGCGTCGGCTTGCTGGCGTCGACCTTCCACTTGGGTCGTCCGGAACGCGCTTGGCGCGCCTTGACCCAATGGCGGTCGTCTTGGCTGGCGCGCGAAGGCGTGATGGCGGTGCTGACCTACATCCCCGCCGCCCTGTTGGGCCTGGGTTGGGTATGGTTCGAAGACACTTCCGGCCTGTGGGCCGTGGCCGGTGTGGTGTCCGCCATCTTGGCGTGGCTGACGGTGATCTGCACGGCGATGATCTACAAATCGCTACGCACCATTCACCAGTGGCACAACGATTGGACGGTTCCGTCCTATCTGTTGCTGTCGGTGATGAGCGGCGCGGTATTGATGAGCGTGCTGATCCACCTGTTCGGCGTCGAAAATGCCTATATTCAAGGCCTGACTGTGGTCACGCTGGCCTTGGGTTGGGGCTTGAAGACCATGTATTGGAGCTTCAACAAGCGCTCCAAAGGTCTGCCGACCGTCAATTCTGCCATTGGCATTGATGCTGCGGGCGACGTCAGCGTTTTGGAACTGCCGCACACCTCCGCCAATTACCTGATGAAGGAAATGGGCTACAAGGTGGCGCAAAAGCATGCCGACAAACTGCGTGTGATCTCCCACCTGACGGGCTTCGCTTTGCCGTTGGCGTTCTCGGCCTTGGCGATGCTGGTCGACGGTTATGCCGCGCTGGCGTGCGTGGTGTTGGCGTGGGGGCTGTGCTCGCTGGGGATCATCGTCGAACGCTGGCTGTTCTTCGCGGAAGCCAAGCACTCGGTTAACCTCTACTACGGCGCGACCAGCGTCTGATCAATTTCAAACACAACAAAAAGGCCGCCCTTCGATTGCGAAGGGCGGCCTTTTTTTATGGCTTCGATGAAAACTTATTTCAGCAATCCAGCTTCTTTGTAATAGCGCACCGCACCTGGATGTAAGGGCGCCGACAGGCCGTTGGTCACCATGTTGGCTGGCTCTAGCCGCCCAAAAGCCGGATGCAGCATGCGAAAGGACTTGATCTGCTCGAACACCGCCTTGACCACTTCATAGACGACGCTTTCGGGTGTGTTGAGCGTTGTCACCAACGTCGCGCCGACACCGAAGGTCTTCACATCGCGGTCCGTGCCTTGATACATCCCCGCCGGGATTGTGGAAGCGCGTATGAACGGTAAATCCGCAATCAACTTTTCAACATCGCGCCCCGTCACCTGAACCAATGTCGTGTCGCAGGTGATCGACGCTTCTTTGATCGAAGCGTTGGGATGACCGACGGTAAACACCATCGCGTCGATCTTGTTGTCGCACAGCGCACGCGATTGTTCCGAAGAGGTCAGTTCCATGGTTTTGGAAAAGTTCGCCATGCTCCAGCCTTTGGCGTTCATCAGCATTTCCAAGGTGGCGCGCTGGCCGGAACCGGGATTGCCGATGTTCACCCGCTTGCCTTTTAGATCGTCGAAAGACCTTATGCCCGCATCGGCGCGCGCCAAAACGGTGAACGATTCCGTGTGCAGATTGAAAACCGAGCGCAAGTCCTTGAACGGTCCTGCATCTTCGAACGGGGCCTGACCGTGAACGGCGGCGAATTGAACGTCCGACTGGACCACGCCAAAATCAAGATCCGAGTTGCGCATGGCATCGACGTTGTACGCAGAGCCCTTGGTGCTTTCCACCGAGCATCGAATACCGTGGGTGCGCCGCCCTTTGTTGACCAAACGACACACCGCGCCGCCAGCGGGATAATATACCCCCGTCACGCCGCCGGTACCGATGGTGACGTAACGCACGGTGCCTTGCGCCAGGGCATCGCTGTCAAAAAGGAACGTCAGCGCTGACACGGCCAACACGCCGCATACAGTCCAAATGCTTAAAAGCTGCTTCATAGCCCCCCCTTTCGCGCCTCTTGATGAGACGGGATGTTCATTATTTTTAGCCTAATGGATGATGGCCCAACGATCCAGGAAAACACCGCCCTTCACGCCTGACCAAAAGACTTTCAAAAGACTTAACGTCGAATACGGGTCGATTTTTCCAACCAATAGGCATCGAAACCGTTGAGTTGCTCTTCACTGTCTTCCAAGGCCTTGATGGCCTCGCTGCCGCCGCGCGCGATCATCAACATGACTAGGGCTTCGATCACCGCCATGGCTGGAACGATGGAATGAAACAGCGATGGGCTTTCCTTGCCGACCAGCAACGTCACGGTGTCCTTACCGCGCGTGATCGGCGAAACCGTGCTGTCGGTCACCGCGACGATGCGCGCACCGTGATCCAGGGCGTAGTCGACGGCCCGCACGGTGTTGCGGGTATAGGGTGAAAAGCTGGTCGCCAGCACCACATCGCCGGCCTGCACACCGCGCAGTTGATCGGCAAAGGTGCCGCCGTGACCGCCGACCAAATGAACGTTGTCGGTGAACATCCGGCACGCATAATGAAAATAAAACGCCACCGGATACATGGACCGCACCCCGACGGCGAAGATGTTGCGCGCACCGCATAAGATATCCGCGGCCTTGGCGATGTCGTCAGGGTTTTGGCCCTGCGACAACAGTTTAAAGGCGTGACATTCCAACTGGAACATCTCCGCCACCAAGGAGCTTGTGTTGCCGTCCCCACCGCGCGCCTGCAAGTCGCGCGCGCCGCCGACATAGCTGATTTTCGGCTTGGAACGCAGGCGTTCTTGAAATGGTTCTTGAAACCCAGCATGGCCGTCAAAGCCCATCTCGCGCGCCAAACGCACCATTGTAGACGGATGAACATCCGCATGCGCAGCGAGTTGGCGCATGGAATACAATGCAACATCATCGGGATGGTCGATCACATAGCGCGCCGCCTGTTTCAGCTGCGGGCTGAGCCGCGCAAAGGCTGTTTCGATACGGGCGATGGTTTCTTCGAAGTTCATAGTGCTTCGTTTGCCTTGATTTTGTTGACTTTATCGCACCTGCAGCCACAAAGGCTACGCACAAAAGGCTGGGCGCGACTTGGTACAGCGGCTTGGAAAACGCAACCGATCATAGTCTTCTCAGAACCTAAAATGCAACAAATGAAACACATGCAGACCCACTGACACACTTGTGCCAGTGGGTCTGCAGGCGCACCGAGGGCCTCTTGATGCCCTCGCCGAGTTGCCTCGTCAGCCGATGAGGTGACGGTTGGCCAAGTTGTTCATCAAATCCGCAAAGCCGAAATTCCACGGCCGCACTTTGTTGGAATGATTGACCTTGTTGATCATCGTGCCCAGCCCCGGCGCCTTGATCGTGACGATGTCGCCGACCTTGTGGGTGAAGCCTTGGCCGACCTCGTCGCGGTCTTGATCGGGATAGAACATGGTGCCGGTAAAAAGCGCCAAACCATCCGGAAACTGGTGATTTTCGTTAAACGTCTGCGCCACCAGTTCATCGAGCGTGCGGGTCATTTCTTCCATCGGGTAGGTTTCGCTGAGCAAATAACCGTCATCGCCCTGAATGGTCATCGCCACGTGCTGATTGCGCACGTCATCCATGCCAAACGTGTCGTCGAACAGGCGGATGAACGGGCCCACCGCACACGACGCGTTGTTGTCTTTGGCGCGGCCCAAAAACAGTGCGCTCAAACCTTCCAGGTCGTGCAGGTTGACGTCGTTGCCCAGCGTCGCGCCGATGGTCTGACCGCGCGCGTTGACGATCAGCACCACTTCGGGTTCCGAATGGCTCCATTTCGAATCGGGGTGAATGCCGACTTCCGCGCCGATGCCGACGGTGCTCAGCGGTTGAGCCTTGGTGAAAAACTCAATATACGGGCCGATCCCGGCTTCGAGGTACTGCGACCACATGCCGCGTTCGATCAGCGCCGCTTTGAGCTTTTCGGCTTCTTCACTGCCCGGTTCCACGGTGGCGATTTCGCCGCCGATCTCGCCTTCCAGAATTTTGTGCAGTTCTTCGGCTTTGGCGGGGTCTTTCTGGGCTTGTTCTTCGATCACGCGCACCAGCATGCTTTTGACGAACGTCATGCCGCACGCCTTAACCGCATGCAAATCGATGGGCGAGAGAAAATATGGCTTTAAAGGATCGTGCGTGTCTGGCGTGGAATTGGCGAGCATGTCATCCAATGAGCCAAGGTGTACGCAATTGCGCGTGGCCTTGGTGGCGAGTTCGATCGGATTGTGAGAATTCAGCAGTTCCGCCATGGTCGGAACGGTGCCGGAAATGTTGTGCACGCCGTCTTCGCGGATCACCACCACGCAGGGCCCCGGATACGCCCCTGGATACAAAGCTCGGCCAACCAGGGCCCCGGCGAAGCCGTCTGCCGGCAGAACGTTTTGTGCAGTCATTTTTGGAAACATATAACCCTCCTGATCACCCCAGTCTGCGCGCACGCATCTACCTTACCCTCTTGAATGCACAGGACAAGTTAAAGTGGTGATCGCGAACGATTATTGAAGGGAGAGGGTTGGAGTACCTTATCTTCGTCAGTCCATAAACGCAGATGGGGGAGCCGGTTATTAACGGACTGCTCCCCCCATCCTCATTATTTAAGCCGGTTATTTAAGCGGGAACGTGATCTTTTTCACGAATCTCGCTCAACACGGCGGTGTTATAGGTCTTGGAATAGCCCAACAAGTCCACCATGGCTTGATGCGCTTGCTGCGGGTTGCGGTCCAAGATCGCATCGAGAACCGCTTTGTGAACGGCCAGCGCTTCAATTTTGATCGCCGGGGTCGCGAGACGGAAGCTCATGGTCAATGCGGCTTCAATCAATGCGCCCAACGGGGCCAGAAGCTCGTTACCACTGGCGTGCAAGATGCCTTGGTGAAAACGAAGATCGGGCTCGACCCCCGCCTGCACATCTTCGCCCGCGGCGACCATATCGAAATAGGCCTGTTCGATAAGTTCAAGCTCTTCGGTGGTGGCGCGGGTCGCAGCCAGTGATGCCGCTAAAGGCTCGATCGCCATGCGGAACTCGACCAGATCTTGGATAAAGCCTTCCGGCTCGCGAGACGCGGAACGCCAAGCCAAGATATCGGGATCGAGCATGTTCCATTCGTGGCGCGGACGCACACGCGTGCCGGTGCGCGTGCGGCTGGCCAGTAGGCCTTTTGCGGTGAGAACTTTGATGCCTTCGCGCAATGCGGTGCGGCTGACATCGAACGAAGCGCCCAATTCGGTTTCGTTGGGCAACACCACGCCTTCGCCGATGTCGCCTGTGACGATGCGCTTGCCAAGCTCGTGCACCACCTGTCCGTGTAGACTCCGGGTAGAGTATGTGCGCTGACCCGCTTTCAGGGCCTTAGCGTCTTTCCAATCGTTATTCACGTTAATATCCCCTATGCAAATACACTGCGACCGCCTTTGACATCTATGTGTTTATCAAGCGATCACCATGGTATTTCTACGTTATTTACCGTTCTACCCTAGGCGTAATGTATTACATGTGTGCACATAGTGCTACACTTCATTGTCATATGATGTGATTAGATTAATACACATTCAGCGACCTAATATTACAGTCCTCAACATCAAGAAAATACAGGTTTTTTTTGCCAAATCATGCCAAAGGATACCGGGAGTTGCACTATATTTAGGCACCTAAACACCTACATTTCCTCCATGACCTCAGCAGTTTGTCACCGATTTTTGTCACTTTTATGACAGCTCTTCAGGATTGGATGCGTTGCTTAGCGTATCTGTCCTTGATTTCCGCCCCACTTTGTTTGATACCAGCACACTGAAACGCAGCGCCAACCGGCCATAGCCCCCACAAATGGTAAATGCAGTCATGTCCAATAAGTCCCAAGGCAAGCCCAAAAAGACCGCCATCAGCGTCACCCGCGAAAACAACTTCCCCAAGTGGTACCAGGAAGTGATCAAAGAGGCCGACATGGCCGAAAATTCCGGGGTGCGCGGTTGCATGGTGATCAAGCCGTGGGGCTTCGGCATTTGGGAGAACCTGCAACGCCGCCTGGACCAGCGCATTCGTGAAACCGGACACCAAAATTGCTATTTCCCGCTGTTCATTCCGTTGGAGCTGATCGAAAAAGAAGCCGCTCACGTCGAAGGCTTCGCCAAAGAAATGGCCGTGGTCACCCACCACCGCCTGGTCGCCAAGGACGGCAAGCTGATCCCGGCGGGCGAACTGGAAAGCCCGTTGGTGGTGCGCCCGACGTCTGAGACCATGATCGGCGAAAGCTTCGCCAAGTGGATCCGCAGCTATCGCGACCTGCCGGTGATGATCAACCAGTGGGCCAACGTGGTGCGCTGGGAAATGCGCCCGCGCTTGTTCTTGCGCACGTCGGAATTCCTCTGGCAAGAAGGCCACACCGCCCATGCTAGTGAGCAAGAGGCCCGCGATGAAACCGCAACCATGCTGGAAGAATACCGCAAGCTCGCCGAAGACTGGTTGGCGGTGCCGGTGATCCCCGGTGAAAAATCTGAATCTGAGCGCTTCCCCGGCGCGGTCGAAACCCACACCATCGAAGCGATGATGCAAGACGGCAAGGCGCTGCAGGCCGGCACCTCGCACTTCTTAGGTCAAAACTTCGCCCACGCCGCCGACATCAAATTCCAAGACAAGGACGGCGGCGAAAGCTTCTGCCACACCACGTCTTGGGGCGTGTCGACGCGCATGATTGGCGCGGTGATCATGACCCACGGCGACGACGATGGCTTGCGCGTGCCGCCGACCATCGCACCGCAACAGATCATCATCCTGCCGATCGCGCGCGATGACGAAGCCGCCGCCCGGGTGATGCCTGCGGCGGATGAATTAGCCGAAAAACTGAATAACAACGTCGCATTCGGCAACGTCGTGCGCGCCCACGTGGACAAGCGCGAAGTGAACCCCGGTGAAAAACGCTGGGGCTGGATCAAAAAAGGCGCGCCGATCATCGTCGAACTGGGCCCGCGCGACCTCGATCAAGGCTCCGTGATGGTCACCCAGCGCACCGACATCTACGCCAAAGCGCCGCAACAGATGGACGACTTCGTCGCCACCATCCGCGAACAGCTCGAAGGCATCCAAAAAACCCTATTTGATGAGGCCAAAGCCTACCGCGACGCCCGCGTGCGCACCGACATCACCGACGTCGACGCCTTCAAAGAAGCCTTCGCCAAAGACGACGTCAACACATCAGGCTTCGTGCGCGCCTACTGGTGCGAAAGCGCCGAAAGCGAAGCGTCCTTAAAAGAGCTCGGCGTCACCATCCGCTGCCTGCCCTACGACCAGCCGTCGGAACCGGGCACTTGCGTGCTGACCGGCGCACCGGCCACTAAACAGGCGATTTTTGCCAAGGCGTATTGATCACCAACACTTAACGCAGCCAAACGTCTGAGGCTGTAAAGCGACCTATCGCGCATGCAGCAGCCGTTCACCATTACCCCGGGGGTGACGACGTTCTCGACTGTATCGTGGTAACTTTGGGTGTCTTGAGCTGCTTAATCTCAGGCGTACCCGCCGACGTGACGAAACCCGCCTCAACAGGCTGGATCGTGATGTCGCTCGGGGAAGGCAAGGTTTGCTTCATCACATCCTTCATCGCAGCATCGGCGGCCTTTTGACACGCCTGAGCCGCCTTATCTTTTGCATCCGCATCCTTGCGCAGTCCCGCAGACACATTGCATGCCTTCATGGCTTCTTGAACGGCCACCAATTTCGCTTTGACCAAATCGGCATGTGCCTGAACCTGCCCCTTCATCACCTGCCCGCTGGCCTCAATGACCGCGCGCTCGTTAACCCTCAGCAGGTAATTTTCCTTGGCCTTCATCAAGTGCGTGACGATGCCGCCGTTTGTGTTGCCGGTTAATATGTCTTCACACACTTTACCGAAAGACACATTAGGAATGCTTTTCAGAGCTTTGAGGCCTTCTTCGATATCGCCCTTTACAGACGAAATCATATTGTCGAGATTTGTATCAGCACTCTGCAACATCTGCATGCTTTGCTGTAGCTGTTGAGCCAGGGCAACATCCTTTTCCGCATTACTCAAAGCCAAAATTCCAGCAGAAATACTCTTCGACTTCCCTTGATCTGAATTGTGCAAGCTCAACGTTGTCAAACATGCATCAATCAGCGGCTCGACACCGCTGTCGTTCAAGTACTCACGGTGAATGGCGAGCACAGCCGCCGTACCGTTTTGAGTATTTGCTGTGATGGCTGCCGTTGTGGCCGTAGACGTGCTTGAAGCCCGCAATATCAACAGCTCTAATTTGGAAAGCTCATCCGCTGCGGTTTGGATGGCTTTCACCTCGTCAGCGGACGCAGCAACTGCCGGGGTTTTCTTTGCTTTATCATCCACAACCTTAATTGCCGCGTTGAGTTTTTCTTGGGCTTTTTGTAAGGCCAAGGGGTCCACGCCGCCCGCCGCGGCAGTTCCACCCGCTGAAGCCAGTTTACGACCAAACGCGCCCGCCGCCATTTCCGCCGACAACAAACTCGCCATGGTCTTGTCCATGCGCGCCAGGATCAGGGTATAGGCTTCTTGGGTGATGGCGCCATTGCCGTAAGCTTCGCAGGCTCGATACATTTTGTCGCGCAACAGCTGGATCACCGCCAATCGTTCACCCAGCTGGATCACGCTTTCGGCCATCCCCAAACCAAAACCACCGCTCGCAGACAAGTTGCTGCTGGCCCCGCCTGGGGCAGTGACATTCTTGGTTAATTGCGCAGATATCGTTAGGGCCGTGTTTAAAGCCGAGGCCACGTCGGGACTGGGTTCCACACAGACAACCTTTGTCGCCTTCCCTTGGCCCAACGCAGCTCCCGCACGGTCATTGTGCACGATGACTCGGGCCTGGGCATTGGTTGCCGCACTGATCCCACTTTCATTCGAATTCAGTCCGAAAGTTCGAACCGTGGCCCCACGGCCGTCGGTACAGCCCGACAGCGCCCCCGCCAAAACGGCGAGGCTTAAACCACACACGACGTATTTCGTAAACATGGCTCATCTCCCTTGGCGCGCGGTAAATCGCGCGGCCTTTTCTCAGGTTTACTTCCCCCATGAGATTTTCGAGCCAGATAATACTACCTTTAAGGGACTTTCTTTAGGTTATTTTCGTATTCCGTCTATTGTGCGGAGTCGAATAAGACCACCCATGATTGATTTAGAGGTTTTTTATTCGCGTCGCAAATCATGACGAAGCCAATTGCAACTCACCTTCCAAAAACGCAATGATGTCGTTGGATTCATACATCCATGTGACCTCACCCGATGCCTTTTCAATGCGCAGGCACGGCACTTTGTGTTTGCCGCCTTGGCTGGTGAGTTCTTCTTTGAACGTGGGGTCGTTTTTGGCGTCGCGCAGTTCGATGTTGAGCGCGTGCTTGTGCATCACGCGGCGTACTTTGACGCAAAACGGACAGGCGTTGAATTGATAGAGCGCCATGTTGGCGGTCTTCGCGTCAAGGGCGGCTTGCGCGGCGGGGTCGCGTTTGACCTGACGCGGGCGGGTGAGGAAATCGATGAGCAGGACGATACGTCCCAGCAGCCAGCGCACGAATTTCATGGATAGGCTCCAATTTTCTGATTTTTGATCGGGAACTGTCTTTTAGCCCGTTTTGCGCAAGCGGCACACAAAAAAACCTTCGAGGAATTCCGATGGCAGCACCCGCACGGCGTGCTTGAGATCAGCGTGAAACGGCGTGCCGTCCCAAGATTTCAAGCCCGGTGCACGACCGGGGATGTCCAGATCGATCGGTTCGATCACCGCATCGACGTTGTGTTTCAAGTGCCTGGAGACCGGGCCTTCGTTTTCTTCAGGGCCGAAGGTGCAGGTGGAATAGATCAGCACGCCGCCGGGTTTGAGGACCTTCCACGCCGCCGTGATCATCTTTTGTTGCAGGTAGCTCATCTTGATCACACGCTCCACCGACCAAAAGCGCAACGCGTTGCCGTGGCTGAGGTCGAGCATGCCCTCCCCGCTGCATTGCGCGTCGAGCAAGATACGATCGAATTGCCCCCCGCCCATATCGTCCACATGGCGGTCGATGAACTGACCTTCGAAGTTGGTGATCTCGGCATTGTTCACATGAAAAGTGCTCAGCACCTCTTCGAGCTTGGACAGGCGCGGCTTCATCGCGTCGTTGGCGATGATGCGCGCTCCGCCCCCCGCGAGCGCTTGTATGTGTACGGTTTTGCCACCCGGCGCGGCGCACACGTCCAAAATGCGTTCACCCGCTTGGGGCTGCATCGCCAAGCCCGGGATCAGGCTGGAGGCGTTTTGGATGTAGACGTGACCGTCTTGAAACAGCTCCGATTCCGCGAGCACGCGTTTGTCGCTGAGCAGGTGAAACGCACCGGGGCACCACTCAATGGGTTCCAGCTCCGCCCCCATCGCGTCGAGCTTGGCCTTGATTTCGTCCTCACTCAACGGCGACAGCGTGTTGATGCGGATCGAGCTTTTGAGCTGGAGCGAGGCCATGCGTTCCGCCAGCGCTTCACGCACGCCAAAGATTTTGCTCAAACGGTTCACATAGGTCTGGCGCAGGTTCACACGCCCGCCACCCCCTTTGGCACCGCCTTTTTTACCCGAGCGCGCCATTACTCATGTTCCTCGCCCTGGTCGTCGTCGCGCTTGGACTTGCGGCTTACGCCTTCGATCAGCACGGTGATCTCGCCCTTGGGCTTGTCTTCGGAAAACTCTTCGACCAATTGCGACAACGGGCCGCGGTGATAGCGCTCAAACATCTTGGTGAGTTCCAACGCCACCACGGCTTGTCGGTCGCCCAGCACTTCCAGTGCGTCGGCCAGCAACGCGCCGATGCGATGCGGGCTTTCGTACATGATCAGGGTGTGCTCGGCCTCGCGCTCAGATTCCAGCATCTTTTTGCGCTTGCCCGCTTTGCGCGACGGAAAGCCCAAAAACGTAAAGCTGGAGGTCGGCAGGCCCGACGCCACCAGCGCCATGGTCGCGGCATTGGGCCCAGGCAGGACTTCGACTTTGACGCCTTCGACCAACAAGGTGCTGATCACCCGGTAGCCAGGATCGGATATGCCCGGAAGTCCGGCGTCTGAGATCAAGCCCACCGCGCGGCCTTCATCGATCAAGGACCGAATGCGCCCCACGGTGCGCGATTCATTGTGTTCGTGACACGAAAACGTCGGGTGCGGCTTTTCGATATTTAAGTGACTGAGCAGCTTGGCCGACACGCGGGTGTCTTCACTGGCCAAGGCGTCCACGGCCTTGAGCGTTTCCACCGCCCGGTACGTGATGTCGCCCAAATTGCCCAGCGGCGTGGCGATCACATAGAGCCCCGGTTCCAGCTCGCCCTTGGGTTCCGCCAGCGGCGTCGGCGCGGGCGCGTTAGCGCCAGACCGACCGTGGCGATCACGAGAACCGTGAGACGGGCGAGAGGAACGCGATGAACGGGACGAGCGCTTTTGCGCCATGGCGGGATGCTCCGAAAAAAGGGAGCCCCTTGATAGCATCCTCACCGCCCCGGTTACCAGTCAGTTACCAGGGTGCATATTATTCATAAAACATCCTTGGGTTGCACTCCGTCAACACACACGTATTATATGTGTTTGAAACATCATGCACGTTCAAGGGGTTTTGGTGATGAAAAGCATCCTTTCTTTTTGCTGTGTCGCATCTGTTTTCGCGTTTTCTCCACAACTTGAAGCGGGCGGCATTGAAGACGGCGGTGAGGTGAACGGCCCAGGCGTTAAGGCTTTTGCAGCCTGTACAGAGATGTTTCCCGCTGGCGTGATCCCCGATCCTCAGTCCCAAACCGTCTTGGATTTGTGTAAACAAGCCGACGGGGAAATGGGCGGGCGGGCCCTGTTCGCGATCCGCTACGACACCATCCGCAAGACCCCGATCTGGACCACGCACCTGCTGACCCCGGATTTGATGCGCCAAATCACCGCCAATTCCGGCACCATGAAACGGCCCAAGTTCAAACCCGATACCCAAATCGCCGCCGACGATCAGGCGGTGGACAAAAGCTACGTCCGGTCCGGCTATGCCCGCGGCCACATCGTGCCCGCCAACGATATGAGCTGGGCCAAAGCCGCTTACGACACCACTTTTCATTTTTCCAACGTGGTGCCGCAAAAACAAACCTTTAACGCCGGAACGTGGCTGGGCGAAGAAGACGCGTTTCGCAAATACGTCAAAGCCAAAAACACCCTTATGTGGGTGTTTTCCGGTGTCTACGGCACCGTTGAAGACGACCCAACAACGCCAGCCATTGAAGGCCCGACCATCGGAAGCGCGCCTTACACCCCCACCGTGCCCAAATGCTTTTACAAAATCGTCGTCGCACGGCCCGATGCGAACGGCCCCTATAAGGTCTTGGCGACGGTGTATGACTGGAACGATTTCGGCAAGCGCGCCACATGGGTGAAGTCCATCACCAAACTGCAAACCATCGAGACCCGCACCGGCATCGATTTTCTCAAAGGCCTCACGGTTCAAAGCGCCTTTGACGACGATTATTGGGCCGTTGAGCTGCCGGATACACCGAGCGACTGCCAATAGAGGTTGCACCCCCCCCTAAAAACTTGCACCCCTGGGGCCTTGCGTTTAGACAAGGAACAGAGCACCGATCATGCGTGCAGAGGGAGTGTCAATCATGAGCCATAACCGCACCGTATCCGTCATCGGACTGGGCTACGTCGGCCTTCCCGTCGCGGTGGCGTTTGGCAAACAGAGTTCACCCCGGGACAAGACGGTCGCATTCGACATTTCCCACGCGCGCGTCGATGGCCTGAAAGCCGGTCACGACATCACCGGCGAAGTCGAAGACGCGGACTTGGCGGCGGCGCAACTTCTGCTCACCACCGACGCGGCCGACATCGCCCAAGCCGACTTTCACATCGTCACCGTGCCGACCCCGGTGGACAACGCCAACAAGCCCGATTTGCTGCCGCTGGTGGCGGCCTCGACCACCATCGGCGCTTACTTAAAAAAAGGCGACATCGTGGTTTATGAAAGCACCGTGTTTCCCGGCGCCACCGAAGAAACCTGCGTGCCGGTGTTGGAAGAAATGTCGGGCCTAACCTGCGGGACGGATTTCACCGTCGGCTATTCGCCCGAACGCATCAATCCCGGCGACAAAGAACACCGCTTTGAGACCATCACCAAGGTGGTGTCGGGCCAAGACCAAGCAACGCTGGACATCGTCGCCGCCGTTTATGCATCGGTGGTCAAAGCCGGCGTGCACAAAGCCCCAAGCATCAAAACCGCCGAAGCCGCCAAGGTCATCGAAAACACCCAGCGCGACCTCAACATCGCGTTGATGAACGAACTGGCGCAGATTTTCGAACGCCTCGACATCGACACCAAGGATGTGTTGGAGGCCGCGGGAACCAAGTGGAATTTCTTGAAGTTTTCCCCCGGTTTGGTGGGCGGTCATTGCATTGGCGTCGATCCCTATTATCTGACGTACCGCGCCGAACAGATGGGCCACCATCCCCAAGTGATCTTGGCCGGACGCGAAATCAATGACGGCATGGGCGCGTTCATCGCACAAAACACCGTCAAGCTGATGCTGCAAAATCGCACTGATGGCGGTCAAGCGCCCAACACCGTCACGGTTTTGGGGCTCACGTTCAAAGAAGACGTGCCCGATCTGCGCAACACCAAAGTCATCGACGTGATCGAAGAGCTGATGACCTACGCCATGAACATCCAAGTTCACGACCCCATGGCGGTCCCGGCGGAAGCGCAGCACGAATACGGCATCGATTTGACGCCCACCGATGAGCTGCAAGCCAGCGACGCGGTGGTCTTGGCCGTGCCCCACGCCAGCTACATCGACGGCGGCTGGGATATGGTCACCAGCTTGTTGAAAAACGGCCGCGGCGTGGTCATCGACGTGCGCGGCGTTTTGGATCGCGACACCGCGCCTGAAGACGTCACCTTGTGGCGTCTTTAATCACCAGCCTGTTCGACGAGGGCGCACCGGAACCCTGCCCGCACGCGTTCAACGCCGCCGCGTATTGCCTGTCACAATCGGCCCAAGCCTATCCCGACAAAACCGCACTGATCGTGGTCAGCGATCCCGTGAGCCTGGAACCGACGGAACGCTGGAGTTTTGCTCAGTTGGACGACGCGGTGCTACGCTTGGCCGCCGGGCTCAAACATTTAGGCCTGCAACCGGGCGAACGGGTGATGTTGCGCCTAGGCAATCACAGCCAATTTCCGCTGATCTTTTTCGCCACCTTAGCTGCGGGTGCCATCGCGGTGCCGACCTCGGCGCAACTCACCAACCGCGAAGCGCGGTTCATATCTGAAGATTGCGGCGCGCGCTTTGTCTGTACCTCTGCCGATCTAAAGCTTGATGAGGTGAGTGAGGGTTGCGAGCAGCTGCTCGACGATGACATCCGCGACCTCATGGCCTGCGAAGACTTAACCGATTACGCCCACACCCACGCCGACGACCCGGCATACATCGTCTACACATCGGGCGCGACCTCCCAGCCCAAGGGCGTGCTGCACGCGCATCGCGCGGTGTGGGCGCGACGGATGATGTTTGACGGCTGGTACGGCCTCAGCGAAGCGGACCGCATGCTGCACGCGGGTGCGTTCAACTGGACCTATACGCTGGGTGCGGGCTTGATGGACCCGTGGGCGGTGGGCGCGTGCACGATCATCTACAACGGTGAAAAAGACCCCGGCGTGTGGCCGCGCTTGGCGCACAAGCACAAAGCCAGCTTGTTCGCTGCGGTGCCGAGCCTATATCGCCAGATGCTCAAATACGCCGATCACATCGGTGAAGGGTTTGCGCACCTGCGCCACGGCCTGACGGCAGGCGAAAAGCTGTCTGAAGCTGTGCGCGAACAGTGGCGAAGCGTCACTGGAAAACCGTTGTTCGAAGCGTTGGGCATGAGCGAATGTTCCACCTACGCGTCGTCATCGCCGACGGTGGCGGTCAAACCCGGCTTCACCGGATGTCCGCAAAAGGGTCGCCGGGTGGCGGTCCTCAGCCTAGAGGATAACTCCACCGACACCGTCCCCATCAATCAACCGGGACTGTTGGCTTTGCACAAAGACGACCCCGGCCTGATGCTCGGCTATTGGAACCAAGACGACCAAACCCAAGCGGCATTTCGCGGCGCGTGGTTTATCACCGGCGACATGGCGCTGTTGGATGAAGACGGTTACCTACAATACCTGGGCCGCGCTGACGATCTAATGAACGCGCAAGGCTATCGGGTATCGCCGCAAGACATCGAAGACGTTTTAATCCATCACCCCGACGTGCACGATTGCGCGTGTGCGGAAATTCAGGTGCGCGAAGACCTCAGCCTCATCGGTGCGTTCATCGTGGCGCACGCAGGCACCCAGCTGAGCGCGCAAGACCTCACGACTTACGCCGCAGAGCGCTTGGCTGCGTACAAGGTGCCCAAGCAGTTCGTGTTCGTCGATGCCCTGCCCCACGCCGCCACCGGCAAGGTGTTGCGTCGTGAGCTGCCCGAGTTGTTTGAGAAGATCAAACCAGCTTGAGATTGGGGCCGTCGCCCGTGCCGTCACCCGTGCCATCGCCTTGATCGGCGCTGCGGTTTTCCACCAAGGCATAGAACGCATCCACCGCCATCGGCTTGCCGTAGAAATAGCCCTGAATGATGTCGCAGCCCTGTTCTTTGAGCCACGTGGCTTGGCCTTGGGTCTCGACACCTTCCGCGATGACTTTGAGGTCGGAGCGCTGCGCCAAGGCCAGCACCGCCGTAACCAACGAGCGACTGTCTTTGCTGTCGGGCAAATCCATGACGAACATGCGGTCGATTTTTAAGGTGGTGAACGGGAAGCGCTGCAAGTAACTGAGTGATGAATAGCCGGTGCCGAAATCGTCGATGGAAATGCTCACGCCAACCTCGGCCAGCTCTTTCAAGGTGGTTTCGGCTTCGTGGGGGTCTTTGATCAGCAAGCCTTCGGTGATTTCCACTTCCAAGGCGGCGGCTTCCAATTCGTGCTTTAACAGCGCCGTCTTGATGGTCGAAGCCATATCCGAGCCGATCAGCTGCACCGGCGAAATGTTGACCGCGACGTGAAAGCCGGGAATGACATCGCGCCACGCGCGGGCATGGCGGCAGGCTTCGTCCAACACCCATTGGCCGAATTCGATGATCAGTCCGGTGCTTTCGGCCACGGGGATGAATTCATCCGGGCCGATGGTGCCCAGTTCCGCATCGGTCCAGCGCAATAGCGCTTCCGCACCGATGATGCGCGCCGTCTTGGCGTCGACCAACGGTTGGAACACCAGCGAAATGTCACCGCGTTCCTGCGCACCGGCAAGACGGGTCTGGATCGCCAGACGCCGCGCCGACGCATCGTGCATGTCCGATGTGAAGGTCCGATAGGTATTGCGCCCACCGTCCTTGGCGGCATACATGGCGGTGTCGGCCATCTGCAACAAGCCGGTGGCGGTATCATCGCTGGTGTCGGCGAACGCGACGCCCAAGCTGATGCCGACGTACAAACGGTGCCCGGCGACTTCCAACGGGCGCTCGAACGCGCTCAACACCGCTTCGCAGACCTCACCGGGCACACGGCGATTGCCGCGACACGGCACGATCAACACAAACTCATCACCACCGAAACGCCCCGCCAAGCTGCCCAGTGGGGCTTTTTGATGGATGCGCGCCGCAGCTTCTTTCAAAGCTTCGTCACCGATCACGTGACCCAGGGTATCGTTGACGATGCGAAAATCATCCAGGTCGCCCATGACCACGGCAAAGGGACCCTCGGGGCCATTGTTTTCGTGCAAAACCTCGGCCAGATGCTCCAACAGCAACACCCGGTTGGCCAAGCCGGTCAACGGGTCATAGTTGGCCAGGCGTTTGAGGCGTTCTTCATAGCTGCGGCGCAAGGTGATATCACGAATAAACAACGAAAACCGCGTTTGGCCTTCGGTTTTGATCGGCGTCAGGGTGATTTCAGCGGGGAACCCTTCACCGGTGCCGCGCACCGCATAGGTTTCGAACCGCTCGCGTTCCATCAGCTTGCGAATTCCGTCGGGCATGCGCACCGAAACGGTATCGGGGTCCATCAAAAATTCCGCGATTTCACGCCCGACCATGTCCACTTGCGGGATGTTGAACACCCGTTCCGCAGCCTGGTTCGCGTGGCGGATATAACCGCTTTGCGAACACATCATCACCACATCGTCGGATGCTTCGACCACGGCGGTATTGCGGTGTTCGCTTTCGTTCAAGGCATCGACCAAGCGGCGATGATACAGCCCATCCATCTGCTCGCGGGTGGCACGGTTTGCGGCAATGCGCCAACTGCCGAAAGCCAAGACGATCAGCATCAACGTCAACACGGCGGCTTCGGGGGCGTATTGAGAAAATTGATCCACGTACCACGACCCCAAGGGCACGCGGGAAAGCAGCACCCAATAGGGGTCGGAATGCGCCGTAATAGCCACCTGCGGTGGTGCGGGCAACTTGACGATGGTGAAGATATTGTTGTGCGTCATCACTTGAGCGGGTCGATCAGACAGCCCCTCCCACGCTTTGGGGTAGAGATCTTGCACCCGATCATCGCGACCGAACATAAAGGCCCATTCAACGTCACGATTAGGGCCGATCAGCCAATGCCCATCGGCATTGGCCAAAAACCCGTCGCTATTGCCGGACGCAAAGGTGCGCCGCACATGCGAAAGAAAGTTGTCCGCCAAAAAGTTCAAAACCACAACGCCGTAGCGCTTTCCGTCGACATCGACGGGTGCGACCAAACGAAGCATTGGTTTGTGGGGAACCTCGATCATCTTGCCTTCGATGTTCAGGTCAAGGCGCGAAATAAAGATCTGTCCTTCGGGCAGGTCGATGGCTTCACTGAAATAGTATCTTTGCTTCTTATTTTGCAGTTTAGACGCTTGCTCGGCCACAACCCCACGATCAATTAAATTGATCCGTACCTTTTCCATGCCGCTTGTGTCGATGAACCGAACTTGGTCGAAAACCATTTTGGCGCGGGAGAACGAAATAAAAGTGCGCTCCAATCGCTCGCGCTGCTGTTCACTGGGATCGAGCACATAGCTGACAAGATTTTCATCGCGGATCAAAAAACTGAGATCCGACACCGCCGAATTCAGCGTTTCGCGCAAACTGATCCGCGCTTCGTTGATCTTGCTCGTTTCTCGATCAATGATTTTGATCTGAGCGTGATAGGCATTTTGATAAAACACCGCCATTGCGGCGATCACCACGGCCAACAAAATGGGGCTGAAAATATAAAAGAAGTACTTTTGCGCCAGCCCAACACTCAACTTGGCCCCCCCGGACTTCGTCGTATCTTTGACGTTTTCGGCTGTAGGGTCGATTTTTTTCAAACTATCCACGTTAAAACATCTTCTATGCCGACAATCGGTCTCTCATGCACGGTCAATTCCGCCCGCGCCATTGTGCCCTTATCCTTACCCAAATGCATTAGAAAACCCCTCACCATACGCCGATCGGGCGACATAAAGTCTCATTTCAGCTCAACACAACCGCATAAATACACCCAAGACGTGCACTTCACTGACAAACACGAACGATGCCCGAACTACACAAACAGAACACACGGCGCAGCTCGGGCTCTTCACACCACACAGAAAAAATCAAACAAAACCATGGGTTGACGGAAACCTTACCAAAAAACGTGCGAGCACCACCATTGCAGGAGCCGTTTCAAAGCCTGCATCTGAACGCTAAGAATTTTGAAATATTTTCGAAATTGTAGACAAGAGCCAAAAATTGTTGAAAATTATCGTATGACGCTGGTCGTTGTTGACTTCGCTAGGCCTATCCTTCTTGCGCAAAACACGCATGTAAGTAATGCCCAATATGACGACGCAGCAATCTCACCCTACATGGATCGTAGGGTGTACCATGTTTTGCCAAGTTAAGGAGTACCCATGGCAACCGGCATTGTTAAGTGGTTCAACACCACCAAAGGTTATGGCTTCATCACCCCTGATGAGGGCGGCGCCGACGCATTCGTTCATATCTCTGCCGTGCAGAGTTCCGGCCTTCAAGGCCTCAACGAAGGCCAGAAAGTTCAGTTCGAACTTCAGGAACAGCGCAACGGCAAGATGGCTGCTGAAGAATTGGTCGCGCTCGACTGATCCTTCACACCTACATCTACCGACGACAGAAAACGCCCCCATGTCCGTGGGGGCGTTTTTTTTGCCGTCAATCACCCACTCGGAATGGAATAGCCCCGCGCGCGCAGCCCCGCCAGCACCCGTTTGCGCGCATAATCCAAGCCAAAGATGACAAACGGTCCGGCCCACGCCACCGCGTAAACACTGACATCCACCGGTCCCGACCCCAACACCGTGGACAGCGGTGGGAAATAAAGGATCGCCCAAGAGAACACGATTTCGAACACGATCCCGCCGACGATTAACGGATTGGCGAGCACATCCTTTGACAACCCCGAACCGGTGCGCGAACGCCGACCAAACAGATTGCCGATCTGCATCAACACGATCGACGACAAAGTGATGCCGGTGGCCGACAGGTATAATGGATCGCGCACTGCAAGCTCCGCCCCCCACACCCAACCGCCGTCGAACAACACCCAGAAAAACAGACTCAGCGCAAAGGCCGCTTCGATCAGGCCGAGAAACAGATAGCTGTGCGCAATCAACGGCAGCGTCAAAAGTCCTTGGCTGTGATCGCGCGGCGGTTGTTTCATCACATCCGCGTCGGGCTTTTCTTGGCCCAGTCCCATGGACGGAATGATGTCGGTGCCCAGATCAATGGCCAAAATCTGGATCACGGTCATCGCCAGCGGCACCGGGAACAGCATGTACAATAGGTAGGGCAAAATCTCCGGCCCGTTGCTGACCAGCACGTAGTTGGTGAATTTGCGGATGTTGTTGAAAATCGTGCGGCCTTCTTCGATGCCGTTGACAATAGACGCGAAATTATCGTCCAGCAAAATCACTTGGGCGGCTTCGCGCGCCACGTCGGTGCCGCTTTTGCCCATGGCGATGCCCACATCGGCGGCTTTGAGCGCCGGGGCGTCGTTGACCCCGTCACCGGTCACCGCGACGACTTTGTTCAATTCATGAAAAGCTGACACCACTTTCCATTTTTGTTCCGGAGTGGTGCGTGCAAACACCGTGATGCCGTCTTTGAGCTTGTCCACCAACTGCACCTTGCTCAAGCGCGACAACTCCGCCCCGGTCAGGGTCGCCGACCCGGCGGGCGCATCCGCAGCGACAATGCCCGCGCGCCGCGCGATCGCTTCCGCCGTTTCGGGGTGATCGCCGGTGATCATCACCACGCCGATGCCCGCCCTGTGACATGCCGCCACAGCGCCCGGCACTTCGCCCCGGATCGGGTCTTCGGCACCGATGAAGGCTTTTAGAATTAGGTTTTGTTCCAACTGGTCTTGCGTGGTGTCGGTGCTACTGACTTCACGATACGCCAGAGCAATCACCCGCTGGCCGCTGGACGCCATCTGGTGCACCACGTTTTCGGCACGTTGTAAGGCCGCCTCATTCAGCACGACCACTGTACCGTCCGGTTGCTCGACATGGCTCAGCAACGGACGCAGGCTTTCCCACGCCCCCTTAACGCCATAAGTCGTCTTACCCTCAAACGCCAACACCCCACCCGCACGGCGTTTTTCATCATCAAATGAAAAGCGTTGCAGCATTGCAGCGTTGAGCTCGGACAGCACCCCGCCGTCCGCGACAAAAGCCTCAGCCACCGCCACGTCCAACGGGTCGCCATGCAGCCCGGTTTCGCCGTCGCGCACATCGGACGCCGCCATCGCCAAGCTCAACGCGGCGGCACGCGCATCACCATCCAACGCCGTCCCGTTTCCAGGATCGACCAGCGCCGTGATCGCCATTTGATTTTGTGTCAAAGTACCGGTCTTGTCGGTGCAAATCACATGCACCGCGCCTAAGGCCTCAACCGCGTTCAAGCCTTTGACCAACACGTTGCGCTTGGCCATACGCAAGCTGCCCATCGCCAACGACAAGGTAAAGGTCGGCAGCAAACCTTCGGGCACGTTGGCGACGATGATGCCCATCATGAACACCAAGTTGACCCACAAGGATCGCCCGGTGAACACACCGTAAGCAAAGAACACCGCGCCCATAATCACCGCGATATACGTCAGCACCCGCACCATGTGGTTAGTTTCACGTTCCAACGGTGACGCGTTGCGTTTGACGTCGTGGGACAAGGTGGCGATTTTGCCAAATTCCGTGCGCCCACCGGTGGCGAACACCACCGCCTCACCGCGGCCCTTTTTGACCATGCAACCGGCGAACAGCACGTTGGTGCTTTCGGTGAGGATGGTGGTTTGCGCCTCCGCCGTCAGGTGCACCGGGTGCGCTTCACCGGTCAGCGGCGCGTTGTTGACGATCAGGTCTTGCACCGCGACCAAGCGCGCGTCGGCTGGCACTTTGTCGCCTTCACTCAGGCTCAACACATCGCCCGGCACCAAGTGGTCGGCGAGAATTTGTATGTCTTCGCCATCCCGGCGCACCTGAACGTTTTGCGGCAAGAACTTGCGCAACGCTTCCATGGCGCGTTCGGCGCGGTATTCCTGCACAAAACTGAACAGCGCATTGAGGATCGACACACCCAGCAACGCCCAGCCAAGAATGTTCATGCCTTCGCCCGGCTGAATGGTGTCGGCGACAAAGCAGATCGCGGCGGAGATATCCAAAAGGATGGAGAAGAAATTGGTGAACTGGCGGGCCAAGCTTTTCAGCCACACCAAACGCCGCGTTTCTTCCAACGTGTTGGGGCCGACTTCGTGCAGACGCTCTTCGACCTCATGGGCACGCAGGCCGTCTTCGCGGCTGTGCAAAAAACGATAAACCTGATCGGGCGCAATGTTTTGGATTTGGCGCTGGAAAGTCTGTCCGTCCACGGTTCACACCCCCCGATAGATCGCGACGTCGCACGGCGTGTCGCGCAACACCACTTCGATAGGATTGCCGTACAGGAACTTCGCGCCGAGGTCGCGCCACGAGGCCTCCATCAAGATCAGGTGCGATTTATGGCGGTTGGCGTCGATGATGACCTCTTGGGCCCAGTCGTCGGACACCTTGACGTTGGCGTCGACCTTCCAGTGATCCAGGCCGATTATGTCGGCGAGCTCGACACTCAAGCCGTTAAGGCTGTCCCAGCCTTTAGCGCGCAATTTTCCGGCTTGGCGGTTGTGCAGACGGCGAAACAGCTGGCGTTTGATCATCATCACGCGCAGCAACTCAACCCGTTCGACATCGGGGGTGAAACGTTTGAGGATTTCAGCCGCCGTCAAAAAGCCTTCGCGGTCGCCCGCCACCGGCACCAAAAAGCGCCTCGGCGCGCCCAACAGACCCGGCTGCGCCACCCGCACCGCCATCACCGAAAAGGTTTTATCGCTGAGCAGTTTCGCCGACACCGTCGCGGCCAAATAGCCCGCCCCACCGGGTTTGAGGCGCGCGCCGCACACCAACAAGGTTTCAGGTCCCTCAAGATCACGGGCGGGAACGTGGGCACGTAAATCGCGAAACCGGTGCTCGGCGCTGGAACCGGACGAACTGACGATGTCCAGCGACATCTCTACCCCGACATCAGCGCATTCACGCGCCAAGTCTTCGGCCTTCGCACGCACCACATCGGCGCGCACTTCGTCGGTGTTCACATAGATCACGCGCAGATGATGATCGGTGTCGTGACGCGCCAAATTGATCGCGTACCACGCCACCCAATCGCCATTGATGGAACCGTCGTAGGCCAGATGGATCATGGCGCACCTCGCTCTCGGACACCATTTAAGTATCGCATGGGCGCGTTGACTTGGCATGCAAAAACGGGAACCCGGCAGACCCGGATTCCCGTTTAAAAAGCGCGTAGAGAGCTTATCGCTTACGCCAGCTTATCGGTGGCGATATGATAGTTGGGATCTTCGATCACGTTGACTTCGACCAAATCCTTGGCGCGGCTCAAAAGCTTGCGACATTCCGGGCTCAGGTGGCGCAGGTGCAGGCGCTTGCCGCGCCGCTCATAGCGTTCGGCCAAGGTGTCGATGGCTTCCAGACCGGAATGATCCGCTACGCGCGAAAGGCGGAAATCCACCACCACGTCGTCGGGATCGTTGTCGGGATCGAACAGATCGCGAAACGAGGTCACGGAGCCAAAAAACAGCGGGCCTTGCAGCTGATATTCCTTACCGCCCTGATCATTGGTGATGGTATGCGCCTGGATGCGCGACGCGTTACTCCACGCATAGACCAGCGCCGACACGATCACACCGACCACAACCGCGATGGCCAGATCGGTGAACACCGTCACGCCCGATACCAAGATCAGCACGAACGCGTCGGAACGCGGAATTTTGTGCAAGATGCGAAAGCTCGACCATTCAAAGGTGCCCAAAACCACCATGAACATCACGCCCACAAGTGCCGCCAGCGGGATCATTTCGATCAAGCTGGACGCGAACAGGATGAAGATCAGCAAAAACAGCGCCGCCGAGATGCCCGAGGCGCGTCCGCGTCCGCCGGAATTCACGTTGATCATCGATTGGCCGATCATCGCGCAACCACCCATGCCGCCGAAAAAACCGGTGACGATGTTGGCCGTGCCTTGGCCGACGCATTCGCGGTTGCCGCGACCACGGGTGTCGGTGATCTCGTCGATCACGGTCAACGTCAGCAAGCTTTCGATCAAACCGATGGCCGCCAAAATCACCGAATATGGGAAGATGATGGTCAGCGTTTCCCATGTCATCGGCACCATCGGAATGTGAAATTGCGGCAAGCCACCGGCAATCGACGCCATGTCGCCGACGGTGCGCACATCCAAATCGAAACCGATGGCCAAACCGGACACCACCAAAATCGCCGCCAAAGGTGCGGGGATCGCTTCGGTCAGCTTGGGCAGGTATTGAATGATCGCCATCGCCAGCGCCACCAGCGCCAACATGATGTACAGCGTCATGCCGCTCATCCATTCATAACCGCCGTCCGGCAATTTGATTTGAAACTGGTTCATCTGGGCAAGGAAGATCACGATCGCCAAGCCGTTGACAAAACCCAGCATCACCTGGTGGGGCACCATGCGGATGTACTTGCCAAGCTTCAACACGCCCGCCGTCACTTGCAAAATGCCCATCAAGACGACGGTTGCGAACAGATATTCGACGCCGTGGTCGGCCACCAAGGCCACCATCACCACCGCCAAAGCCCCAGTCGCGCCGGAAATCATGCCCGGTCGCCCGCCGACCACCGCCGTGATCAGGCCCACTATGAACGCAGCGTACAGGCCGGTCAGCGGGTTGACGCCCGCGACGAACGCAAACGCCACGGCTTCAGGCACCAGCGCCAGCGCCACGGTCAGGCCGGACAAAATATCGGCCTTCATAGAGATGGCCTTGCGGTAATGGAGATCGAACATGCGTACACTCACTCAAAACGAAAACAGACAAACCTAAGCCGCGAGGGCTTATTTTCCCGTGGTTAGAACATATCCAGACAAAAAGGGACAGCCCCTTTGCCGCAAACAGCCATAGACCGCGAGGGGCAATCGGATTTATTCTTATAGATTATAGCGCTAACGATCCCTAGACGATGGAAGAGCCCCAACGTGATCACGTTTAACAGCATCGGACAATTGATCGGCGGCGTCGGCCTGTTTTTGCTGGGCATGATGCTGATGACCGACGGCCTTAAGGTCGCGGCGGGGCGCACACTCAAAGACATTTTAGAACGCTGGACCGACACGCCGTTGCGCGGGTTGTTTTCCGGCGCGGCCCTGACCGCTTTGGTGCAATCGTCGAGCGCCGTGACGGTGGCGGCGATTGGTTTCGTCAACGCCGGGATGCTGACGCTGGAACGCTCCGTCTGGGTGGTGTTCGGGTCCAACATCGGCACCACCATGACCGGCTGGTTGGTGGCGCTGATCGGCTTTAAAATCAAAATCGCGCTGTTCGCCCTGCCCGCCATCGGCATCGGCATGTTGTTGAAGCTGACCGGCGGCGACACCCGGCGCGGCGCGATGGGCATGGCGCTAGCGGGGTTCGGGCTGTTTTTCGTCGGCGTGTCGATCCTCAAAGACGCTTTTTCCGACGTCGCCACGACCATCGATCTGGGCGGCTTGGCCGCCACCGGGGTGTTGGATTACGTGATGTTCGTCGGCATCGGCTTCATGATGACACTGCTGACCCAATCGTCCAGCGCCGCCATTTCCATCGCCCTGGCCGCCGCCGCCGGGTCGTTGATCGCGTTGGAGCCCGCCGCCGCGATGGTCATCGGTGCCAACATCGGCACAACCTCGACCGCGATGATCGCGGTGATCGGCGCGACCCCCAACGCCAAGCGCGTCGCCGCAAGTCATGTGGTGTTCAACCTGATGACCGGCGCAGTGGCGGTGTTGCTGTTGCCGCTGATGCTGAACGCGGTCGATGTGGTGCGCACATCGCTGGAGCTGCAGCCCGATGCGGCGACCTCGTTGGCGCTATTTCATACGATTTTCAACGTGCTCGGCGTGATCATCATCTTCCCCGTGGCCGAACGCCTGACCAAATGGCTTAAACTGCGTTTTGTCAGTTTGGAAGAAGACTTGGGCCGTCCGCGTTTTCTCGACAAGACCGCCTTGGTGGTGCCCGCGCTGGCGGTGGAAAGCTTGTTGATGGAACTGCAACGGCTGCAAGAAATTTCCGTGTCCATCGTCATCACCGCGCTGGACCCGGTGCCAGCACAACATCAAGAGCTGCGCCAACGATTGGGCGTGGTCGAAACCCTGTCGCACAAAATCGGCGAATATGCGCGCAAGATGTATCAAGCCGAGTTGCCACCGAGCATTTCCGACGCTCTGATGCATCCCTACCGCGCCCTACAGCATTTCGAAGAAATCGCCCGCATTGGCGCGGAGCTTCCCCTGCGCCGCGCCGAACGCCCAGCGCTGGACGACGAAACCGAACAGCTTTTGGACACCTATCTGGCCGCCGTGACCCAAGAGCTCAAGGAAATGAGCTCTTCCGATCCCACACCCGAAGACTGGAACCCCAAACGCGCCCGCAGCCATATCAAAGAAAAATATGCGGTGTTGAAACACGCCCTGCTGATGCTGGGTTCACGCGGGCACCTGCCTTATCGGCAATTGGAAAGCACGGTTCAATACATCGACCACATCCATGCGTGCGGGGTGCGCGCCATCAAGGCCGAACGCCGCCTGCGCCTGATCCGCGACGCAGCTGCCGGGGTCAAAAACCAAGACCAACCCGATGAAGATGAACGCACCGACGACAGCTGAACACTTCATGATTGCTGCATTGCAATAATTTCAGCTTGCCCCGCCCCGTGTCGCGCATTAACTTGTGCCCCTTCTTGCACCACACATTCACACGAACCAACGCACGACACACCGATTGGTGAAGCCTGCGCCGGTTTTTGGGCCAACAGCAAGATCAGCTAAACTGGGGCAATCACATCATGGCACTGTGCCGACACGACTGGACCGTAGACGAGGTCCAAGCGCTATACGATCTTCCGTTCATGGACCTTCTGCATCGCGCGCACACCCAGCACCGCGAAACGTTCGATCCCAATCAAATTCAGTTCAGTTCGCTGATGTCGATCAAAACCGGCGGCTGCCCCGAAGACTGCGGCTATTGTCCGCAAAGCGCGCACCACGGCGCGGACTTGGAAAAAGAACGTCTGGTCCAGATCGAACAGGTGATCTCCGAGGCCCAAGCCGCAAAAGATCGCGGTGCGACGCGCTTTTGCATGGGCGCTGCGTGGAAAAATCCCAACGAACGCGATTTCCCGCTGGTGCTGGACATGATCCGCGGCGTCAAAACGTTGGGCATGGAATGCTGCGTGACGCTCGGCTCGCTCAGTGAAGAGCAAACCAGTGCACTTAAGGACGCGGGGCTGGATTATTACAATCACAACCTCGACACCTCGCCGGAGCATTACGAAAACATCATCACCACGCGCAAATTCCAAGACCGCTTGGACACCTTGGAAAAGGTCCGCGACGCGGGCATCAGCGTGTGCTGCGGCGGTATCTTAGGACTGGGCGAAGGTGAAAAAGATCGCGCCAAATTGCTGATGGAGCTCGCCAACATGCCGAGCCACCCCGACAGCGTGCCGATCAACTTGCTGGTGCGCGTCAAAGGCACGCCGTTGGAACACGCCGCACAAATCGACCCGTTCATCTTTGTGCGCACCATCGCGGTGGCGCGCATCATGATGCCACATTCTCATGTTCGATTGTCCGCCGGTCGCGAAAGCATGGACGACGCCACCCAGGCGCTGTGCTTTTTCGCTGGGGCCAATTCGGTGTTTTTCGGTGAGAAATTGCTGACCACGCCGGGCGTCCAGGCGGACCGCGATATGGAACTGTTGCAGCGTTTGGATTTGCATCCACAGGAGCCTCAGATTGAACAACCCGTTTCAGGACAAGCTGACCACGCTCTCTCAGCTTGAGAAACGGCGTGAATTGATCTCTGCACAAGGGATCGATTTCAGTTCCAACGACTATTTGGGCTTGGCGCATCACGACGGCATCCGCCAAAGCCTGATCGATGCGCTGCAAAGCGGACTTGCGCTCGGCTCCGGCGGATCGCGGCTGTTGCGCGGCAATCATCCACAACACGAAAACCTGGAAGCCTTCGCCGCCGATTTTTTCGGTTGTGAGGCCGCGCTGTATTTGGCGACGGGCTATCTGGCCAACGTCAGCCTGTTCACCACCTTGGCCGGGCGTGGCGATGTCATCGTCATGGATGAGCTGGTGCACGCCAGCGCCAAGGAAGGCATTCACGCGTCCCCCGCCAAGCGCGCCAAATTCACCCACAACGACGCGGACGCGTGTGAAGACGCCATCAAGCGCGCGCGCAACAACGGCGCGGCGAACATCTGGATCGCGGTGGAAAGCGTCTATTCCATGGACGGCGACCGCGCACCGCTGGACGAGCTGATCGAAATTGCCGACCGCCATGACGCTTACCTGATCGTCGACGAAGCCCACTCCACCGGTATGCATGGCCCGGACGGCAAAGGCTTGAGCGCGGCATATGAGGGCCGCGACAACCTGATCGCGCTGCACACCTGCGGCAAGGCCTTGGGCCAAGCGGGCGCACTGGTGACGCTTCCCCGTGTGCTCAAAGACTACCTCATCAACGCCGCGCGCAGCTTCATCTACACCACCGCGCCGACGCCGCTGTCGGCCATCGCCGTTCAGCGCGCGTTGGAGGTCGTGCGAGATGAACCGGAACGCCGTGCTCGCCTACAAACCTTGGCCGCCCATGCGCACCAAGCGTTCGGCGTCGGTGAGACGCAAATCTTGCCGTTGATGGTCGGCGACGATGGCGCGGCCTTGGCGCTGGCGCAACGCTTGCAGGCCCAAGGCTTCGACATTCGCGCCATCCGCACACCGACGGTACCGGACGGCACCGCGCGGCTGCGCTTGTCGGTGACGCTGAACGTCGACGAAAACGACATCGACGCCCTCGCCGCAGCATATGAGGCCGCAGCATGACCAGACTGATCGTCACCGGCACCGACACCGGCATCGGCAAGACCGTGCTCAGCGCCATGCTGACGCTGGCTTTGGGTGCGAGCTATTTCAAGCCGGTGCAATCGGGCACCGAGGACGAAACCGATCGCGACGCCATCAAGCGCATGACCGGTTTGGGCGACGACCGGGTGCTCTCCAACGCGGTCACGTTGAGCGCACCGCTGTCGCCGCATCGCTCCGCCGAACTGGACGGGGTTGAGATCGATCTGGATGCCCTCACCCCGCCCGACACCGATCCGTTGATCGTCGAGGGCGCGGGCGGATTGCTGGTGCCACTCAACCGTCAAACCTTGCTCATCGATGTGTTCGCGACGTGGAAGCTGCCGGTGGTGCTGGCGGCACGCACCGGGCTGGGCACCATCAATCACACCCTTTTGTCGCTGCAAGCCTTAAAGGCACACAACATTCCCATTTTGGGCGTGGCGTTCATCGGCGACGACAATCCCGACAACATGCGCACCATCGCTGAAATGGGTGAGGTCAACGTGCTTGGGCGCATGCCACTGTTGGACCACATCGACGCCGCGACCCTCAACCAAGTTTTCGCGAACAACTTTGGTGGATCGATATGACCTCACCCATCTGGCACCCGTTCACCCAGCACGGCCTGCAGCCTGACATGACCATGGTCGAGCGGGCCGAGGGCGCGTATCTGTACACAGCTGAGGGCAAGCGCATCATCGACGCGATATCGTCGTGGTGGGTGGTGACCCACGGGCACTGCCACCCCGCCCTAATCGACGCCGCGCGCGAACAAGCGGGCAAGCTCGACCAAGTGATCTTCGCCGGACACACCCACGAACCTGCCGAGCAATTGGCCGAGGCTTTGGTCAAGATCACCCCGGATGGTCTGGACAAAGTGTTCTATTCCGACAGCGGTTCCACCGCCGTCGAGGTGGCGCTAAAGATGGCGTTGGGCTATTGGCATCACATGGGCGAAGCGCAACGCCAGCGCATCGTGGTGATGGAACACAGCTATCACGGCGACACCATCGGCACCATGTCGGTGGGCGAACGCGGCGTGTTCAACAAGCCTTACGCGCCGTTGTTGTTCGACGTCGATGTGATCCCCTTTCCCCATCCCGGCCAAGAACACAAAACCACCGCAGCGTTGGAACGCCTACTCACCGATTATCAAGACGAAGTCGCCGCACTGATCGTCGAGCCGCTGGTGCTGGGTGCGGGCGGCATGATGATGTACGGCGCGGACGTGCTCAAAGACCTCAAGCGGATTTGCCAAAACCACGACGTGGTGTTCATCGCCGACGAAGTGATGACCGGCTGGGGACGCACCGGGACCATGTTCGCGTGCGAACAAGCGGGCATATCGCCGGATATTATGTGCACCTCAAAAGGTCTCACCGGCGGCTTTTTGCCGTTGGCCGCGACGCTCTGTCAGCAGCGCTTTTTCGATGCACACTACAGCACCGATCGCGCGCAGATGTTTTTTCATTCCAGTTCCTACACCGCCAATCCCATCGCCTGTGCGGTGGGTTTCGCCAACACCGAACTGTGGCGAACAGAGCCGGTGCAACAGCGCGTCGATGCGCTGGCGGCGGAACAATCCACACGGCTCGAAAACCTGCGCGCGCATCCCCGCTTTGAAAACCTGCGCCAAAGCGGCACCATCGCCGCGCTGGATGTGAAGGTTTTCGATCAGGGCTATCTGTCCAACATTGCGCCACGCCTGTATCAACACTTTCAAGACCACGGTTTGTTGCTCAGGCCGCTTGGCAACACCGTCTATTTGCTGCCGCCCTATTCCATCACCTCTGACGACTTGGATGAGATTTACCATGTCCTTTCAAACGCACCCGACGTACTTGGACTTTGAAGCCGCCAACGCGGACTTTTCAAATCGCTTGGACGCTTGTTTAAACGTCATCGTCGCCGACGCGCCGTTGCACGGGCGGTTCCTCAACACCTTGTCGATGATGGAACACATGGGCGCGCGCCGCATCATGATCACGCAAAGCCATGCGGCGCTGGCGCAAGACACGCTCAAGCACATGGCCGAAGAAGCCCGCCACGCGTTTTTCTTCAAACGCCAAGCCGACAAGTTCGCGGGGCGGGCCATGGACTACACGCCCGCCGACACCATCGCGCCCGCATTCGCGCGCATGTATTTCATGCGGTTGGAAAGCTACATCGCCAAGGATCTGAAAGACGTCGAGAACCCCGGCTTGGTGACCTATTTATACATGTCGATGATCATCGAATTTCGTGCGGTGTGGTCGTTTGGTGTCTATCAAAAATGCCTCGACGCCAACGCCGTCAAGCTGTCGCTGAAAAGCCTGCTCGCCGAAGAACAAGGACATTTGGAAGAGATGGAAGCGACCCTTGCCGCCACCGGCATCGGCACGTCGGAACGCATCAACCGCTACCTCGCCAAGGAACAAGAGCTGTTCGTCAAGCTTTTGGGTGCGCTGGAAGGAGCAGTTCTCAGCACGCCTTCAACCGCGCACGCAGTCGCTTGATCTCGCGTTCGAAATAGCCGTTGTCGTCAAACGCCCGCGCGATCACCAAACCGCCTTGAATGCCCGCAAGAACGTCCTCAGTCATTGAACGCGCCAGGGCGCGGCTGTGACCGGATCGGCGCAGCGCCGCGCTCAACGCATCGGCCCAGCGGTGAAAGTACCCGTTAACCGTATCTTCAAAGCTGTCGCGGGTGTCGCTCAACGCGAACACGCCGACCAAGCACACCCGCCCGCCACCGTGAAAATAATCCACGCACGCATCCAACATGTGATCGATGGACTTGGACGCGGGAACGTCCGCATCATTCAGCGGCGCAAAGACATGGCTTTCGAACCACGCGTCAATGTCGGCCAAGACCGCCGCCGCCATGTCATCCTTACCGCCCGGAAAGGCGTGGTAAAGACTGCCCTTGCCCAGGCCGGTAGCTTTGGAAATGTGTGCCAGACTGGCCCCTTGAAAGCCGTGTTCGCGAAAGACTTCGGCCAAACCTTTGATCACCTGATCCGTGCTGTGTAAACGTGCGCCCATCAGGGTTTCAACGGATAGGCTGTTGTCGGACCGATGCGGTGCACCACACTCGCCACCGCGACCAGAGCCACCACGCCGGTTAAGGTCGGAAATAGCAAAAAATCGAACCCAATCCCGGATCCAGCCATCAGCACCACCAGCGGGTCCGCGCCCGCGGGCGGATGGGTGATGCGCAACGCCGCCATCGCCGCGATTGCCAAGCCGACGCCCAGCGCCATGCTCCACCACGTCACCGGCAAGCTCATCAGCACGATCAAACCGATCAAGGTCGAAACAAAATGCCCGCCGACCACATTGGCCGGTTGCGACAACGGGCTGGCGGGCACACTGAACAGCAACACACAGGTCGCACCGAACGGGGCCATCAACCACATCACACCAGACGCATCGCTTAACAAAGCGACCATGGCGATCGCCACCGTCCCGCCGATCCCGGCCTTGATCACCGTAACGACATTTGCCGACGGTTGATGTCTGTGCACATAGGCTTTCATGAGGTTGACCTCTACAATTTGTACCAATCAGTACAATATAGCGCCATCCATATACGTCAAGTCGATTCCCACACGCTTTGTGGGTGATTGCGCCAGCAGCTTGATATGTTTATGTTTTGAACGCGACATACGACGAACACTGGGAAGGATAGACGATGATTTCACCGTGGAGATGGCTGTGCAACAACACCACAAAGCCGGTATTCGCCGCCGTGATCTTCCTTGTCGGCGTGGTGGTATGGAGTGGCGTCAACGTCACCATGGACGCCACCAACACCCTGGAATTCTGCGTGTCGTGTCACGAAATGAAAGACAACGTCTACGCCGAATACGTCGAAACGACGCACTATTCCAACCGCAGCGGTGTGCGCGCGATCTGTTCCGATTGTCACGTGCCCAAGGAATGGGGCCACAAGGTGGTCCGTAAAATCAAGGCCACCAACGAGCTGTTCCACTGGATGATCGGCACCATCGACACCAAGGAAAAATTCGAAGCCAAGCGCTTGGAGCTGGCGCAAAATGTGTGGCGAGAAATGGAATCCAACGATTCACACGAATGTAAAAACTGCCATTCGTTCGAAGCCATGCATTGGAAAAAGCAAGACCTGCGTGCCATGGTCACCATGCAGACGGCGCAGCTGCAAAACTTAACCTGCATCGATTGCCACAAAGGCATCGCCCACCAACTGCCGGACTTCTATGCGCACTATGAACAATGGACCGAACAATTCGAAGCCAATCTCGCCGCCGACCCGCTGAACGCCAAGACGGTCACCACCACATCGTTCAAGCGTCTCTACGCCGCAGCCGATGCGCGATCGCCTAAGATGATGGACACCATGCCGCTGACGGATTTCACCGTGCTTGAGCGCGATGGCGACTGGCTGAAGCTGAGCCTCACCGCCTGGGATCTGGACGGCGGTGTGGAGCTATTTAATAAAGAAGGCACCGAGTTGGAAATCGGCCTGTTGTCGGACGCCGCCCTTCAAGGTGCAGAATTCACCACCGCGCACAAAAACGATGAAACCGGTGAGGTGTGGCGCAAGCTCACCGTCGAAGGCTGGACCACCCGTGAAAACTTGGCCTCAAACCGCGGCGATGTTGAAGGTTTCATCGAAAAGATCTGGCGCACCGAATGCAACACCTGTCACAACCTGTGGCCGCGCGATCGCTACACCGCGCACGATTGGCTCAAGCCGATCACCGCCATGCGCGAAAAATCGAAACTGCCCAACGTGCAGATGACGATGGTGCTCAAGTATTTGCAGTACGGTGCGAAGGATATGAAAGACGCGAACTAACCTTTGTCGTTGAGCGCCGCTTCAATCAACGCCTTGGCTTCGTCGGAATGCCAATCCGCCATGCCCAGCACGCCGCCGATCATGCGCCCACGGCGGTCGATCAAGAACGTGGTCGGCAGGGTTTCGATGTCAAAGGCGCGCAGAAACAGCGAATCCGGATCGTAGTACGTGGTCAACGCATCGAGCTTGCGCGCGCGTAAAAACGCGGCCGCGTCTTCACGCCCTTGCTTGCCGCTGGCCACCGGCACCACCACGAAATCGCGATCGGAGTAATCGATTTGCAGCGCATTCAAGTCGGGCATTTCGCGAATGCACGGTGGGCACCACGTGGCCCACAAATTTAAAAGCACCACCTTGCCACGGTAGGCTTCCAGGGAGCTTTCGCCCCCCGTCTCATCCGTCATGGTGATCGCGGGCACCGGTGGGCCGTCGATCAACAAGCTGAAACCGATCAGGCTGTCGGCGGCTTCGCGCACGCTGAGCTGAGGTATCGGCTGCGGTGCCGCCACCTCGACCGGTTCCGATACTGTGGCTTGGTACAAAACGCCACCGCCGACGGCAATAAACACCACAACGGCAAGCAAAATAAGGGGGGTGCGATATGACATTCAGAGCGATCCCGGGGTTCTTTTTAGTCTGGTTTTGCCCATCCTAGCACCGAGCAGCCTTACATCACCACGCCGATTTGCCATGGGCAAAATTCCAACCCGCCGATGCCGTGCGCTTCGCTGTGCGGCTTGTGACCGGATGCGGTTTTCAAGATCACGTCAAAGATGTGCAGGCCCGCTTCTTCGGTGCTCATTTCACCGTCGGCAACCAGACCGCAGTTGATGTCCATGTCTTCGGACATGCGTTCAAACATTGGGGTGTTGGTGGCGAGCTTGATGCTCGGCACCGGCTTGCCGCCATAAACCGAACCGCGCCCGGTGGTGAAACACGTGACGTTCGCGCCACCTGCGACCATACCGGTGATCGACGCGGGGTCATAGCCGGGGCTGTCCATGAACACGAATCCCTTGGCGGTGACCGGTTCTGCGTAACGGTACACATCGACCAACGCGGTGGTGCCGCCCTTGGCCGCAGCGCCCAATGATTTTTCCAAAATGGTGGTCAGACCGCCCTTCTTGTTGCCGGGCGTGGGGTTGTTGTCCATCACCGCGTTGTTGGCGGATGTGTGTTGCTTCCACCAGTCAATGCGCGCGATCAGTTTGTCGCCGACTTCGCGGCTCACCGCGCGGCGCGTCAACAGATGTTCGGCACCATAAATTTCCGGCGTTTCCGCCAAGATCGCGGTGCCGCCGTGGCGCACCAAAGTGTCCACCGCAAAGCCCAACGCCGGATTGGCGGTGATGCCCGAATAGGCGTCCGAACCGCCGCATTCCAGCGCCACGGTCAGCTCAGATGCCGGACAGGTTTGACGTTGCCACGCGTTCGCCGCCGTGACCATTTCACGCACATGATCGACGCCCGCCGCGACGGTCGAGGTGGTGCCGCCGTTGTCTTGAATGACCAAGGTGCGCAGCTTGTCACTTTTGTCCAAGCCGTAACGCTTGAGCATCTCGTCGATCTGTGCGACTTCACAGCCCAGTCCGACGATCAGCACACCGGCAAAGTTCGGATGGTTGGCATGGCCGACCAAAGTGCGTTCCAAGTTGTTGTGGGTGTCGCCGTCCAACGGAATGCAGCACCCGGTTTGATGCGGCAACGCCACCACGCCGTCGACGTTGGGAAAATCCACCATCACGTCGGCGCTGAACGCTTGGGCGATCATCGACGCGACCGAGTTGGAACAGTTGACGCTGGCCAACACACCAACATAGTTGCGCGTGCCGACGCGACCGTTTTCACGCACGTAACCTTGGAAGGTCGCGCGCTCAGTTTCCGGCACATAATCGGTTTGTTCCGCGCCTTCGCCGAACGCATAGTCGCGGGCGAATTCACCGAATTCCAAATTGTGGCTGTGCACGTGATCGCCGGGCGCGATGTCGGCGGTGGCGAAACCGATGATTTGGTCGTACTTGCGCACCGCGTCACCTTTGGCGATGGCGATGGTGGCGACTTTGTGACCGCGGGGGATGTCGGCGCTGACGCTAACCCCTTCCCCATCGAGCGTTACGCCCGCTGTAAGATCGGCAAAAGCCACCACGACGTTGTCGGCGGCGTTGAGGCGTACGGTGTTCGACATAATCAGTTCCTCAGTTTTCTAAAGGCGAAGGTCCGCCGGTGGCCCAGTCGAGAAGTTCGACGGAATGCACCACGGGCGTGCCCGCGTACTCGCCGATTTGAATCAAGCAACCGATGTTGCCGGTGGCGATGACGTCGGCGTCGAGCACGTCGAGGCTTTCCGCCTTTCGCCCGCCCAACTCCACCGCCATGTCCGGCTGCATGATGTTGTAGGTGCCCGCAGAGCCGCAACACAGGTGCGCGTTTTTCGGTGTCGAGACCTCAAACCCGGCGGTTTTCAAAAGTTCAGCCGGACCATCGAGGTTCTTTTGCCCATGCTGCAACGAACACGGAGCGTGATACGCGACACTGGGTTTAGTGAAATCTTCGACGGCTTGCGGGTCGATGCCCAGCTCGGCAATCACTTCGCTGACGTCGCGCGCGATGGCGGAAATATTCACCGCGCGCTCCGCCCACTCAGGATCGTCTTTGAGCATGACGCCGTAATCCTTAACCGTCGATCCGCAACCCGATGCGGTGATCGCAATCAGGTCGGGCTTGGCGCGTTCCCACGCTTCGATGTTGGCGCGCGCTTGGGCCAACGCGGCGTCTTCCTTGCCCATGTGATGAGTCAGCGCGCCGCAACAGCCAACACCTTCGGCTTCGAACACTTCACAGCCCAAACGTGACAGCAAACGCGCCGCTGCGCGGTTTATGCGCGGAGCCAACACCTGTTGCGCACAGCCCGGCAACAATGCCACGCGTTTGCGCACGGTGCCATGCGCCGACAGCGTCGTGACCGGATCGGCCTTGGGCAATTTCGCCGGGGCCATCGCGATCATGCCTTTCAAACGCCCCGGCAACAGCGCGCGAAACGGTTTAGCCAGACGCGCGCCGATCAATGACAAACGAAACAATCCCGGGCGCGGCAACACGATGGACAACATCATGCGTAACGCACTGTCGGCCAGCGGGCGCTTGTGGGTGTTCTCGATGTGCACACGGGCGTGATCGACCAGATGCATGTAATCGACCCCCGACGGGCACGTGGTCATGCACGACAAGCAGCTGAGGCAGCGATCGACGTGCTTGACCGTGTTGGCGTCGGCGGGTTTGTCCGATTGCAGCATTTCGCGGATTTGGTAGATGCGACCGCGTGGACTGTCCAGCTCATCACCCAACACCACATAGGTCGGACACGTGGCGGTGCAAAACCCGCAGTGCACACAGGTGCGCAAGATGTCGTTGGCGACCTTGATCGGCGCTTCGTGAAGCTGTTTGGCTGTGAAGTGTGTTTCCATCGTTCTGCCTCACATCCGACCGGGGTTGAGAATGTTGTGTGGGTCGAACCCGGCCCGCACCCGCTTCATCAATTGCGCGACGCCGTCCGCTTGGGGTTGGAACACCGAGATGTTTGCGCGCACATAATCGGACGCGCGCATCAACGTCGCGTGCCCCCCCGTCGGCGTGGCATTCACAGCACCGCGCACCTGTTCGACATTGGCGTCTATTTTGGCGTTCATCGCCAACCAGATCAGGCCACCGGCCCAATCGAAGTAAAACTCACCGTCCAACTGTGCGGCAATGTCCGGGCCATCGCTTGGCGCAACGGACAAACGCCACAGCTGGCGATCATCGGCAAAGAAAGAGACATCGCGAATTTCGCGCCATAGGGTTTGTGTATTGCTGGTGTGCAGCTCTTCCACCGCGCCGTAACCGGACAACAATTCACGCAACGCTTTGCAGCGCACCTCGACCGACGGTCCAGGGCCTTCGACGCGCACCGCCGTGACATCCGCGTTCGCCTTGCTGACGTAATCGACGCCGGAACGCGCCGCGACACTTGCTGGCAAATGCGCAACGCCGGAAACCTCATAAGGGCTGTTTTGCGCGTCGCGCATCGCTTGACCCGGGTTACTCGCGCCGAACACCAAAATGGTGCGGGATTTTTCCGGCTTGGGCAGAACCTTAAATGACACATCGGTCATCACCGCCAACGTGCCCATGGACCCGGCCATCAACTTGGTAAGATCGAAGCCGGTGACATTTTTCACCACCCGCCCGCCGGATTTGAAAACTTCACCGCGCCCGCTGACGGCGTTAAAGCCGAGCATATGATCGCGCGCTGAACCCACCAGCGGACGACGCGGCCCGGCAATGGCAGAGGCAAACACACCGCCGACGGTGCCGCCTTCGGTGCCGTAAAGACTTTTTGGCGACCACGGTTCGAACGCCAGCATTTGGTTGGCGTCATCCAAGGCGGCTTGCACCTCAGCAATGGGTGTGCCCGCGCGTGCGGTCATCACCAGTTCTTCGGGTTCGTACAGCATGATGCCCGAAAGTGCCGACAGGTCGAGCACATTTTCGGCGCACACCGCACCGCCAAAGCCGCACTTGGTGGCCTGGCCTATGATCTCGATCACTTTGCTGTTACCGGACGCCGACCACCTGAGGGCGTCGAGCACATGGGCGTCTGTTTCAGGTTTGAAAATATCGCTCATGATGGCCTCAGAACCTGGGGATGTCGGGGAACGGCAGCTTGCCGTCCTTGATGTGCATTTTGCCCAACTCCGCACAGCGGTGCAGGGTCGGATAGACCTTGCCGGGGTTGAGCAAGCCGCCCGCGTCGAACGCGCATTTGAGGCGCTGCTGTTGCTTGATGTCGTCTTCGGTGAACATCTCGCCCATCAGGTCGCGCTTTTCCACGCCGATGCCGTGCTCGCCCGACAGCACCCCGCCGACCTCGACACACAGCTTCAAGATGTCATGACCGAACGCTTCGGCCTTGTCCAGTTCACCGGCAATGTTGGCATCGAACAGGATCAACGGATGCAGATTGCCGTCGCCGGCGTGAAACACGTTGGCGACGCGCAGGTCGTACTTGGCCGACAGCTCGTTCATGCGCGTGAGAACTTCGGGCAGACGATGACGCGGGATGGTGCCGTCCATGGTCAGGTAATCGGGTGAAATGCGGCCCACAGAGGGAAACGCCGACATGCGGCCTTTCCAAAACTGTTGGCGCTCGGCTTCGTTTTCGCTGACGCGTAAGAATGACGAGCCGGCGCTTTCGGCAATCTCGCGCACCCGCTCGGTCAAATACTCGACCTCGGCCTCGGGCCCATCGAGCTCGACCACCAGCAGCGATTCCACATCCAGCGGATAGCCGGAATCGACGAACTTTTGCATCGCGCCGATGGCCATCTTGTCCATCATTTCCATGGCGCCGGGAATGATGCCCGCGCCGATGATTTTGGCGACGCATGCGCCGCCCGCTTCGACGCCGGGAAATCCAATCAGCAACGCTTTCGCGGTGTCGGGTTGTTTCAAGATACGCACCGTGACTTCGGTGATGATGCCGAGCAAACCTTCCGACCCGGTCACCGCCCCCAGCAAATCCAAGCCGCCCGCGTCCATGTGCTTGCCACCCAGGCGGATCACTTCGCCGTCCATCATCACCATCTCCACCCCCAACACGTTGTTGGTGGTGAGACCGTATTTCAGACAATGCATGCCGCCCGCGTTTTCGGCGATGTTGCCGCCGATGGTGCAAGCGATTTTCGACGATGGGTCGGGGGCGTAATAAAAGCCCTCGTCTTCCACCGCGTCGGTGATGGCGCGGTTGGTGACGCCCGGCTGGGCGACCACACAACGATTTTCATAATCGATGTCGAGAATGTCTTTGAACTTGCCCAAGCCCACCGTGACAGCATCGGCCAGCGGCAACGCCCCGCCGGACAATCCGGTGCCCGCGCCGCGCGGCACGATTTTGACGCCCATCTCATGACAGGCTTTCAAAATCTTTGAGACCTGTTCGGTGGATTCGGGCAGCACCACCACCATCGGCAGTTGCTTGTAAGCCATCAAGCCGTCGCACTCAAACGTGCGCAGTTCGCTGTCGTCGACGATCACGCCCTCGCCCGGCACGATGGCGCGCAGGCGCTCGACAATCTGGGCGCGCTTGGCGATGGTTCCCGCGTCGGGTGTCGGCATCTTCATTGCGCGGACTCCTGGCTCTCTTGGAACGCCTTGCGTTGTTCAGGAAGGCTCTGGGTCTCCGACCAAAAACCTTTCACCGCATCGGTGAAGCGCTGGCCTTGTTCGGGATTGGCCATAAAGCCCACCACGATCCACACCAGTGCGGTAACCGCCACCGCGATCTTAAAGGTCTTCAACACACGCGGCTCGGCCATGAAGGTTTTGAGGCGCGCGCGATTTTTGGCATAGGTTTCCATCACCCACACGATCATCACGAACGGTGTGCGCAGATAGTTTTTCAAACCTTCGAGCAGGCCCGTCATGTCTTGGTCTCCACCAAATAATCCAATGCGGCGTTGATGCCACCAGAGGTGTGCGTCACGCCCGCCAATTGCAAGCCCATCTCGACCCCGCTGAGCGTGCCCGTCAGCATCAAGTCGTTAAAGTCGCCCAGGTGGCCGATGCGAAACACTTGGCCCTGCACCCGGCCCAAGCCGTTGCCCAGCGACATATCGAAATTGTCCAACACCACAGCGCGAAACGCGTCGGCATCTTCGCCGTCAGGTAAGCGCACGGCGGTGAGCGATGAACTGTACTCATCGGCATTTTGACATTGCAGTTCCAGCCCCCACGCAGCCACGGCCCGGCGGGTCGCTTCCGCGTATCGGGTATGGCGGGCAAAGACGTTGTCCAAGCCTTCATCCATCAACATGGTGATGGCCTCGCTCAAGCCGTACAACAGATTGGTCGCGGGGGTGTAGGGAAAAACGCCGTTTTGATTGGCAGCCAACATCGGTTCCCACGCCCAATAGGACTTGGGCAGCGTCGAGGTTTGAGACGCCGCAACGGCTTTTTCGCTGACCGCGTTAAAGCTCAAGCCCGGCGGCAGCATCAGGCCCTTTTGCGAACCCGCAACGGTGACGTCCACGCCCCATTCATCATGGCGGTAATCGATCGAGCCCAGCGACGAGATGGTGTCGACCATCAACAACGCCGGATGCCCGGCGGCGTCCAAGGCTTTGCGCAGTGCGGCGATATTGGAAGTAATGCCCGTCGAGGTGTCGTTGTGCACCACGCACACGGCTTTGATGGTGTGGGCTTTGTCTTCAGCCAGGCGTGCGGACAGCGCATCTGCATCCGCGCCAGAGCGCCAATCGCCTTCGATGAAATCGGTGACCAGCCCTAAACGTTCGGCCAGTTCGCGCCACAGCATGGAAAACTGCCCGGTTTCGAACATCACCACCCGATCACCCGCCGACAAGGTGTTGACCAAAGCCGCTTCCCACGCGCCGGTGCCGGATGCAGGGTAAATGATCACCGGTTGCTGAGTTTGAAAGATCGGTTTCAGCCCGGCCAGAACCTCAGCGCCCAGACGTGCGAAATCCGGCCCCCGGTGATCGATGGTGGGCCGGTCCATGGCGCGCAATATCCGGTCCGGCACATTGGTCGGCCCCGGTATCTGGAGAAAATGTCTGCCGCTTTGGTGTGGCATAGGGGAGTCCTTGGTTAGCCGTCCGCGCGTTCGACCATGATATCATCACCGGGCGACACGCGGGCGCAATTCCGCACGTCTTCGTCACAATGGCCCCAGATGTTGGCCTCGGACGCCAAACGCAGCTCATCGCCCACCGAAACCGGCGTCGGGCCGTAAGGAATGGCGATGGCGCTGCCCACCAACCAAAAGCCCATTTCGCCCGGCTGCAACACGTCGCGGGCATCAACTTCCATGTCGCAGGTCACCGGGGTGTCGAAATAGACCTCATCGCCCCAGGTTTGCGCGATGGCGCTAAACGGCGCGGCATCATAGAGCGCATCCGCCGTCGGCGTGTCCAACAAGCGCACGGTGAGCACGACGTCGCCCATGGTGAGTTTCAAGGTCCGCATTGTGCGTGTCCTCTCTTAGTCTTCGATGATGATGGCGCGAAAATCGTTGACGTTGGTCAGCGTCGGGCCCGGCACCACCAAATCGCCGAGGCCTTCGAAAAAGCTGTAAGCGTCGTGGTTGGCTTGATAGGCCTTGGCGTCAAGGCCTTGGGCTTCGGCGCGCGCCAAGGTGTCGGGGCTGATCACCGCCCCGGCGTTGTCTTCGGACCCATCGATGCCGTCGGTGTCGCACGCGATGGCGTGGACTTTTTCAAGTCCTTCCAAGCAAATCGCCAACGCCAACAGGAATTCAGAATTGCGCCCGCCGCGTCCGCCTTTGGCGCGAATGGTCACGGTGGTTTCGCCACCCGACAAAATCACCGCAGGGGTTTTCAGCGGCTGGCCATAGCTGAGCACTTGGCGGGCAATCGCGGCGTGCACGGCGGCGACGTCGCGGGACTCGCCCTCGACACGGTCGCTCAAAATCATCGGCGTATAGCCCGCATCGCGCGCCACTTCGGCGGCGGCTTCCAGCGACATTTGCGGCGTGGCGATGAGGATGTTTTCGACGTTGTCAAAACGCGCATCGCCGGGCTTGGGCGTTTCATCAGACTTAGCCGTGAACAACGCCTCGACCGCAGGCGGCAAAGGAATATCGTATTTGTCGAACACCGCGCGGGCATCGTCATAGGTGGTCGGGTCGGGCACCGTCGCGCCGGATGCGATGGACGACAAGTCGTCGCCCGGCACATCGGAAATGATCAGCGACACCACCTTGGCCGGATGGCACGCCATCGCCAAACGCCCGCCTTTGATCGCGGATAGATGCTTGCGCACACAATTCATTTCGGTGATGGTCGCGCCGGAGCGCAACAACGCATTGGTGACCTGTTGCTTGTCGTCCAAGCTCAGCCCTTCGGCGGGCAGCGACAACAACGCCGAGCCACCGCCGGAAATCAGGCACAGCACCAAGTCGTCTTCGCTGAGCCCCGATACGGTTTCGAGGATACGCTTGGACGCGTCCATGCCCGCTTGATCGGGCACCGGGTGGCTGGCCTCAATCACTTCGATTTTATCGGTCGGCACGGCGTGTTCGTAACGCGTCACCACCAAACCTTCGAGGTCGCCGTCCCAGTGCTGTTCCACCGCGCGCGCCATGGCAGCGGCGGCTTTGCCCGCACCGACGACGACGGTACGGCCTTTTGGCTTGGGCGGTAAAAATTGGGCAATGCATTTGTCGGGCAACGCCGCAGCCGTGGCGGCGTCAAACAGGGCGTGCAACAAATCTGAAGATGCGATTGAGGTCATGGCACGGTCCCAACACTATTGGTCTTAAAAATGAGGGGGTTCCCCTTCTCGTCCGAGGAAGAGAGGGGGGAGGAGACTGCGAAGAGGAACCCCATGGCCTTTAGGGAGGCCAAAACATGTTTATTTCAAGCGGTTGTTAGGCCACTTCGTGATCGGCAAGACGTTCCAACGCCTTGACCATCGCGGAGTGATCCCAGCCTGCGCCACCAGCTGCCGAGCACGCATTGAACAGTTCTTGCGCGGTCGCGGTGTTGGGCAAGGATACACCAATTTCACGGGCCGATTGCAGGGCCAAGTTGAGATCTTTTTGGTGCAGTTCGATACGGAAGCCCGGATCGAAGGTGCGCTTGATCATGCGTTCGCCGTGCACTTCCAAGATTTTCGAAGAGGCAAAGCCGCCCATCAGCGCTTCACGCACCTTGGCCGGATCAGCACCGGCTTTGGACGCGAACAGCAACGCTTCGCTGACCGCTTCGATGTTCAACGCAACGATGATCTGGTTGGCGACCTTACAGGTCTGGCCCGCACCGTTGGCGGTACCGACCAGGGTGATGTTCTTGCCCATCAGATCGAACAGCGGCTTGGCGATGTCAAACGCATCTTGCGGACCGCCGACCATGATGGTCAACGCGGCGTTTTGCGCACCCACTTGGCCACCGGACACCGGCGCGTCGAGGTACTGACAGCCGAGATCGTTGATCTTGGCGGCGAAGTCCTTGGTTGCGGTCGGGGAAATCGAGCTCATGTCGATGACCATTTTGCCGGCGGACAAGCCAGCCGCCACACCGTCGGCACCGAACAGAACGGCTTCAACGTCGGGGGTGTCGGGCACCATGGTGATGATGATGTCGGACTTTTCAGCGACCTCTTTGATGGTGTCGCAAACCGTTGCGCCACCGTCGAGGATGTCTTGCGGGGTCGGCTTGGAACGCTTTTGCACAAACAGCTCGTTGCCGCCCGTTTGCAGGTGCGCCGCCATGGGGTGGCCCATGATGCCAAGGCCGATGAAACCGATTTTCGCCATAACTTTATCTCCTAGAAAAAACTTTGTCTGTGGGGCTTAGCCTTTGAGGCCCTAGCCTTTTAGATAGGCGTCCGCCCAGCCCAGGCCTTCCACCGTGGTGGTGGCGGGCTTGTATTCGCAACCGATCCAGCCCTGGTAGCCGATCTTGTCGAGGAAGCCGAACAGGAACGGGTAGTTGATCTCGCCCGTGCCCGGTTCGTTACGACCCGGATTATCAGCCAGCTGGATGTGGTCGATGGATGCCAGATGCTTTTCCATGGACGGCGCAAGATCGCCTTCCATGATTTGCATGTGGTAGATGTCGTACTGAACCGCGATGTTGTCGGACCCGCTCTCGGCGATGAGGTCGAGCGCTTGCTGCGTGCCGCTGAGATAAAAATCCGGAATGTCGCGGGTGTTGATCGGCTCAATGAGCAAGCGAATACCGGCGGCTTTCAGCTTGTCGGCAGCGAACGCAATGTTCGCAACAAACGTCTTGCGCACGACACCGGCGTCGGCACCAGCGGGCGTGATGCCGGCCAAGCAGTTGACCTGTTTGCAGCCCAAAGCGGTGGCGTATGCGATCGCTTGATCGACACCGGCTTTGAATTCTTCGACGCGGTCGGGATGACACGCGATACCGCGCTCACCCGCACCCCAATCGCCCGCGGGCAGGTTGTGCAGCACTTGGGTGAGGCCGTTGTCTTTCAAACGCGCGCTCAGCTCTTCGGCGGTGAAGTCATAAGGGAACAGGTATTCCACACCCTTAAAACCGGCCTTGGCCGCCGCTTCGAAACGGTCCAAGAAATCGACTTCGTTGAACATCATGGTCAGGTTTGCAGCGAGTTGTACCATGTCTCAGGTCTCCGTATTTTAAGGCCTTAGGCCAATTGGTCTTCGGGCAAGGGCAGATCGACGGTTTCTTCGAACTCGACGACGTCATCGATTTCGGTGCCCATGGAAATGTTGGTCACGCGCTCCAAGATCAACTCGACAACCACGGGAACTTGGTACTGTTCCATCCAGGCTTCGGCTTGCTTGAAGGCATCTTGGATTTTCGACGGTTCCGTCACGCGGATCGCCTTACAGCCCAAGCCTTCGGCGACCTTGACGTGATCGACGCCGTAGCCTTCGACCTCAGGGGCGTTGATGTTGTCAAACGCCAACTGCACGCAGTAATCCATTTGGAAGCCACGTTGCGCCTGACGGATCAGGCCAAGATACGAGTTGTTCACCACCACGTGGATGTACGGCAGCTTGAACTGCGCACCGACCGCCAATTCTTCGATCAAGAATTGGAAATCGTAATCGCCGGACAACGCCACGATTTTACGATCCGCGTCCGCCGCGCGCACACCCAAGGCGGCGGGCAGCGTCCAGCCCAGCGGGCCCGCTTGACCGGCGTTGATCCAGTGGTTGGGCTTGTAGACGTGCAGCATCTGCGCACCGGCGATTTGCGACAAGCCGATGGTGGACACGTAACAAACGTCCTTGCCGAACGCTTCGACCATTTCTTGATAGACGCGGTGCGGTTTCATCGGCACGGCGTCGAAATCGGTCTTGCGCAGCATGGTCTGCTTGCGGCCCAAGCATTCTTTGATCCACGCGGAACGGTCTTTGAGCTTGCCAGCGGCCTTCATCTCTTTGGCGACCTCGATGAACATCTCCAACGCAGCTTTGGCGTCGGACACGATGCCGAGGTCAGGACAGAAGATGCGGCCCAACTGGGTGGCTTCGATGTCCACGTGCACGAACTTGCGGCCTTCGGTGTACTTGTCCACCGAACCGGTGTGGCGGTTGGCCCAACGGTTGCCGACACCCATGACGAAGTCGGATGCCAACATGGTGGCGTTGCCGTAGCGGTGCGAGGTCTGCAAACCGACCATGCCCGCCATCAAATCATGATCGTCGGGAATTGCGCCCCAACCCATCAAGGTCGGGATCACCGGCGTGCCGGTCAGCTCGGCGAATTCAACCAACGCATCGGAACCGGCGGCATTGATGATGCCGCCACCGGCGACGATCAACGGGTGCTCAGACGCGTTCATCATTTCGATGGCTTTTTCAGCCTGTGCGCGGGTGATCGTCGGACGATCAGCGGCCAGCGGCTCATAGGTGTCGATGTCGAATTCAATCTCGGTCATCTGCACATCAATGGGCAGATCGATCAGCACCGGACCGGGACGCGCGGAGCGCATGATCTGAAATGCCTTTTGGAACACGCGCGGCACCTGAGCGGCTTCGCGCACGGTCACGGCCCATTTGGAAACGGGCTTGGCGATGCTTTCGATGTCGACGGCCTGGAAGTCTTCTTTGTGCAGCTTGGCGATCGGCGCTTGGCCGGTGATGCACAAGAGCGGAATGGAATCCGCAGACGCAGAGTACAGGCCGGTGATCATGTCGGTACCGGCGGGACCGGACGTGCCGATGCACACACCGATGTTGCCCGGCGTGGCGCGCGTATAGCCTTCGGCCATGTGCGAAGCGCCTTCGACGTGGCGAGCCAGGTAATGCTGGATCGAACCGCGCTTGTTCATCGCCGAATAAAACGGGTTGATGGCCGCACCGGGCACACCGAAGGCCTTGGTGATACCTTCTTTTTCCAAAACCAGAACTGCGGCATCCACAGCTGTCATGCGAGCCATCGGGCCTCTCCTCAAATAAATAAATGGGGCTGTTGTTAAGCCCAGATTTAGCGCGCCCGCGCTCTACAAACAACGAAAATGATAATGTTTTCCGCCATTTGGAAAATTACGTTTTAATGCAATAAATTCAATATATTAGCTGAAAACTGAAAAATGTAAATAGAGCCTTTTCAAGGCTGTGGGACTTGGTTTAGAAACCAATTTCGCGTATACGATGGGCATTCCTTGCACCAGCGAGCTCGCGCGCACGCCAAATCGGAGAACCACGTTGCTGACCCTCAAACGCCTGTCCCATGATGACGCCCTGATTTTGATCGAAGGCGCCCAAGCCAAAGCCCAAGAAATCGGCGTGCCCATGTGCATCGCGGTGGTCGACGAATCGGGTTTTCTGATCGCTTTCAAACGCATGGACGGCGGCAAGCCCCTATCCACCACGTTGGCCCAAGACAAAGCCCACACGGCGGCGATTTCACGTAAAAGCACCCAGGCCTATAATGAGAACTGCGTGCCTGGAAACTTGGCGTTCGGCATTCACATTTCCGCGGGCGGTCGCTTTTCCACCGTCGGCGGCGGCATCCCTGTCGAAGTGGACGGCGCACCGGTCGGCGCCATCGGCCTTTCCGGCGGCGCGCCCGAACAAGATATTGAATGCGCCAGCGCCGGGCTCAAACTGTTTATGGACAGCTTGTCCTAAGGCTTTGCTCAATCACAAAAGCAGGTCTTTTTGATCTTCGGCACCACCCCACCCATGGCGGCGGTAATCTCGGCGGCGCATTCCTTGACCATGCCGCCCAAGATGGGAAAGCGTTCATCGCCGACGCGCGCCATCGGGCCGGACAGCGACACCGCTGCGATGGGTTCGCCGAATTCATCGAAAATGGCCGACGCTACGCAACGCAGCCCGACGCAGTGCTCTTCGTCATCGTAGGCAAATCCGCTTTGACGGACCTCTTCGATTTCCTTGCACAACGCGTTTTGATCGATCACGGTGTTGTCGGTGGCGCGTTCAAACTCACGCATCTTTATGAATTTTTTGGCCTTTTCAGTCGGCATGGCCGCCAGCAGCGCCTTGCCCACGGCGGAACTGTGGATCGGCACGCGCGAACCGGGCTTGGCCTGCACGCGCATCATTTGGCGGCATTCGACTTGGGCCAAATAGATGCATTCACCCTGATCGATAACGGCCAGATTGACCGTCTCGCCGCTTTTTTCCATCAGCGCCGACATGTACGGGCGCGAGGTCGCGATGATGTCGCGTGAACTGACGAACGCATTGCCGATGATGAACGCCTGCACACCCATTTTCCACAGCGACTGGTCGTTGTCGTAACGCACATAACGTTCGTGCTGCAACGTCGTCAAAAGCCGGTGGGTGGTCGACATCGGTAAGCCCGCACGCTGGGAAATGTCGGTCATGGTCATGCCGTGATCTTCGTCGGCGATGACATTGAGGATCGACAACGCCCGGCACAGCGACTGAACCTGACCGCTGCTGTCACCGCTTTTTTTCGCGACATTCTTGATGCGCGCCTTGCGCCTCACTTCTTTCGCCATGACCAGCCTCCGTCAAACTGACTTACTTCGTTGTTTAAATTGATAAATCAATATTATTCCGCATTGTGGAATGACATTTCAATATTAGACCATATAATCAGATATCGAACACCATTCCTAGTCTCTTTCTTCCGTTTAAGGCAGGTCAACATGAGCACGCCCCTCCCCCTCGACGCGCACACCATCGGTTTCATCGGTCTTGGCCTGATGGGCAAGCCCATGGCCCTCAACCTGCACAAGGCCGGGGCCAAGGTGATCATCCACAACCGATCCCAAGGCGTGGTGGAGGAACTGGCGGGTCAAGGCCTGATCCCGGGCGGCTCGCCTGCCGAGGTCGTACGCACGACCAAAACCACGATCTTGATGCTGCCCGACACCGCCACCGTCAAAACCATACTTGAGGCGATCATCCCCGCCGTCACGCCGGGCGATTTGATCATCGACATGGGCACCACCGAAGCCACCTTCACCCGCACCATCGCCGCCCAAATCGAAGCCGCCGGTGGCGCGTATGTGGACGCGCCGGTGTCCGGCGGCACCATCGGTGCTGAAAACGCCAGCCTATCGATCATGGCCGGTGGGACGGACAGCGCCGTTGAGCGCGCTCGCCCGATCCTCGAAGTCCTGGGCAGTCGCGTGGTGCACGTCGGACCTGTGGGTGCAGGGCAAGTCGCCAAGGCCGCCAATCAGGTGATCGTCGGCCTGACCATCAGCGCCGTGGGCGAAGCGTTAAAACTGGCCGAACGCGCAGGTGCGGACCCTGCAAAGGTGCGCGAAGCCTTAAAAGGCGGATTTGCCGATTCTCGAATTTTGGAAGTGCACGGGCAGCGCATGATCGACGACGACTTCAAGCCCGGCGGCAAGTGCGTCACCCAACGCAAAGACCTGGATCAGGCCTTGAAGCTGGGGCGCGAATACGGTTTGGATTTGCCCACCACATTGGAAGTCATGGGCCAATACGACCGCGTCATCGATGCGGGGTTCGGGGACCTTGATCACGCAGCGTTGATCAAGGTCCTGGAACTGGATTGAGCCTTAGGCTTTGTCGCCTTTGCGGGCGTCACGAATGTTTTCGTACAGATCGTAAAGCGCCATGGCGGCAACGCCGACCACGATCACGATGAACGGCGCTTTACCGATCGTTTCCGCCAGCCCGCCGATGAACGCGACGAACAGGCCCATGCCCAAAATCCCTGTGATGATGTTATCCATCTGCTTTTCCTTTATTCCGACAAGTCGTCGATGTATTTGGTGAGCCAGTTGGCGCTGCGCAGCAATCGCCCGTCGTCGCCCTTTTGGCCAATCAGTTGCACACCCAAAGGCATGCCCGCTTCGCCTTGCAAAAGCGGCAATGAAATCGCCGGCATACCGGTGAACGTCCACAAGGTGGAAAACGCCGGGTTGCCGGTGTTGTCCAGACCGACCGGGGCTTCGCCGGGTGCGGACGGACTTAAGATCACGTCGTAATCTTCGAACAGTTCATCCAGGCCTCGCGCGAACAGGCCTTGACGATCCAGCGCCAAGCTGTAATCCACACCATGCACGGCTTGGCCGCGTTCGTTCATGGCGCGCAGCGTGTCGCTGATCTGATCGTCGCCGCGTTTGAAATCGTCGGCGAGGTTTTTGGCGATCTCGACTTCCATGACCATGCGGTGCCATTGGAAAATCTCGTCGTAAACACTGGCCAGTTGAACTTCTTCGACCCGGTCACCCAACGCTTCGACCAACTCGGCGAACGCTTCGTGGGTGGAGCCGTCGGCCTGATCCCACGCCGGGCTTTTGATGAACGCAAAACGCGGCGGCATCGGCGGTTCTTCACCCGCCAATGTCAAAAGATCCGGACGCACGATGTGACGTGCATCAGGGTCCAACGCGTCATAGCCGGTCATCACTTGAACCGCCAACGCGACATCATCCACGGTACGACCAAACGCCCCGATGGTGTCGAGATTGCGCGAGGTGCGCAAAACCCGGTTGCGTGAAATCATCCCAAAGGTCGGCTTGTAGCCAACCACGCCGCAATAGGACGCGGGACGAATGACGGAACCGTTGGTTTGCGTGCCCAGCGCTAAAGGCACCATGCCCGACGCCACGGCAGCGGCTGAACCGCTGCTGGAGCCACCCGGCGTGCGGGTGGCATCGTGCGGATTGGTGGTCTTGCCCGGAGCCAACACGGCGAATTCAGCCGTCACGGTTTTGCCTAAGACGATGGCGCCCGCTTGACGCAACAACGCAACTGCGGTCGCGTCCTCAACCGTTTGACGCCCCTTGTGCAAAGGGCTGCCCAACTCGGTCGGGTAATCTAGGGTATCGAAGATATCTTTAACGCCAACCGGCACGCCATGCAGCGGGCCGATGGGGGCTGCGGACAAACGGTACAGATCCGATTGACGCGCTTGTTCCAACACCAACTCGGCATCCAGATGGGTCCACGCCTGGACCGTGTCATCGACTTCCTTGATGCGATCCAAACACGACTGCACCAAATCAACCGATGAAACCTGCCCGGACCGCACGGCCCGGGCAGCTTCTACAGCCGTAAGATTGAACGGACTGCTCATGATGTTCCCCTTAGCCTGGACCGAACAGGTATTCAGGCAGCCACAAGGCGATGCCAGGGAAGTTGTACAGCAACACCATCGAGAAGATCACGATGCCAAGATACGGCATGATCCCCGCGAAGATGTCCGTCAGCTTGATATGAGATGGCGCGACACCTTTGAGGTAATACGCGGCCATCGCCATCGGCGGTGTGAGGAACGAGGTCTGCAGGTTCAGCGCCACCAACATGCCGAAGAACAACGGATCGACATTGAAGGCTTCCAACATCGGCAGGAAGATCGGCACGAAGATGATGATGATCTCGGTCCATTCCAGCGGCCAGCCCAGCAAGAAGATGGTGGTCTGGGCCAAAATCAAGAAGCCCACGGTGCCGATGTCGAGCGACAGGAACCAGTCCTTGATGATGTCGTGACCGCCGAGGTACGAGAACACGGCCGCAAAGGTCCACGAGCCGACGAACAACCAGCACACCATCGCCGCCGTCTTTGCCGTCAGGTACACGGCCTCTTTCAATCGCATCCAGGTGAGCGAACGATAGATCACGGCCAACAACAAACCACCCGCAGCGCCAACGGCAGCCGCTTCGGCAGGTGTCGCCAGGCCCATCAAAATCGCACCCAACACGGACGTAATCAGAACCGCCAACGGCACGAACGAGGTCAACAGTTCATACAGAACCTTGCTCATCGGGACATCGTTTTGCTCAGGCTTGGGCGCCAAAGACGGATTGAAGTAGGCGCGGCTGACCACATAGATCATGTAAAAACCGGCCAGCATTAAGCCTGGGAACATCGCACCGGCGTACAGACGCAACGGCGAGAGTTCCGCGATGGCGGCGTACACGATCAACATGATGCTGGGCGGGATCAAGATGCCGAGGCAACCACCCGCGCAGATCACGCCGGTGGCGTAGCGCGTATCGTATTTGGCTTCCAACATCGCCGGGAGCGCCAGCATGCCCATCAACGTCACAACCGCGCCGATGATACCGGTGGCGGTGGCGAACACCGCACAGGTCGCCAAGGCTGCAACAGCCATGGAACCGGGCAGATTGCGCGCCGCCAATTGGAAGCTGAAGAACAGCCGGTTAACGATGTTTGCACGTTCAACCACGTAACCCATGAATAGGAATAGTGGTACCGCGACCAACACATCGTTCGACATCACCGAGAATGTGTTCTGCACGAACAGATCAAATATTCGGTTATCAAACAGGTTCTGCATGCGCATCGGGTCGTAGTAGGCGTAGTAGCCGAACCCAAGGCCCATGGCGATCAGGGTGAAAGCGATCGGGAAGCCCAGCAAGACCACGAAAATGAACAAGCCGAGCATGAAAATGGCAATTTGCGGATCAGTCATTAGCTTTTTCCATCCTCAAGAGCATGTTCAGCGTCTAGCTGCTCAAGGTCTTCATGTTCATGCAAAAGCATGGTTTCCGTTTCCTGAACATCGTGCAGACGAGGAGGAAATGCACCGGTTTGAATACACTTAATGCAGCGCACCGCTTCGGCGATGCCTTGCAACAAGACCAATGCACCAGACACGGGAATCAGGGATTTAAAGAAATAGATCTGAATGCGCGCGGGGCTCGACCAGCTCACTTCCTTGTAGAACCAAGAATCGGAAGCAAAACCATAGCCGTAGTACAGCAACGCAATTGCCCCTGGGAACAGGAACAAAATGTACAGCGTCAAATCGATGCTGGCGCGGACTTTGATCGGCATCAGACGATACACGACATCGCCGCGCACGTGCGCATCTTGAGACAGCGCATAAGCGCCCGCCATCATGAACAACGCGCCATACATCTGCACGCTCATATCGAACGCCCACACGGTCGGGGCGTTCAAAGCGTAGCGCACGAAAACTTCGTAACATGTCGAAAACGTCAGCACCACGATGCACCAAGCAAAGGCTTTGCCGGTCCAGGCGCTGAGGCTATCGATAAAGTGGAGTATACGGGTCATACCCACCACCTCAGGTCAGGGTGAAAAATAACAGTATAAGCTGTTAGGGCGACGCTGATAAGCGCCGCCCCACCAGTTTGAGCTTTTACAGCCCAAGCTGTTCTTACAGCTTGCCGTAGTAGTGTTCGTAAGCCAGACGGTAGTTCGGCGAGTTCTGCAAAGAGTACGCGCCATAACGTTTCGCCCAAGCTTTTTGCGAAGCGACGACCTTGGCAAAGAACGGATCGTCTTTGCTGATGCGGTCGACAACCACGTCCCAAGCTTTGAGCTGGTCGGCCATAACGGAATCCGGCGTACGGTGAACGTTGACGCCGTGCTCTTCTTTCAAGCGCACCAAGTCGGAGGAGTAGCGATCCATGGCTTTCCATGCCATGTCGGCGGAAGCCGCTTCGGTCGCGTACTCAAGGATCGACTGCTGTTCGCTGCCCAGGTTGTCGTACAAGGTCTTGTTAAAGATGATCTCGAACGATTCTTGGGATTGGTGGAAGCTGCCCAAGTGGTAGTCCTTGGAAACGTCCTGCATGCCGAAATCTTTGTCGGAGGTCGGGTTGTTGAACTCGGCCGCGTCGATCAAGCCGGATTTCATTGCAGGCTGGATTTCGCCACCCGGCAACTGAACCACGGACATGCCCATTTCTTGCAGAACGTCGGCGGCGAGGCCAACGGTGCGGTACTTCAGGCCCTTCATTTGCGAAGAGTCTTTGATCTGCTCTTTGAACCAACCCAGCGGCTGTGCGGGCATCGGGCCGGAGAAGAAGCCGACCAAGTTCAAACGCAGTTTGTCGTGCATGAGTTCGTTGTAGAGCTCACGACCACCGCCGTATTGAACCCAACCCATCAATTCGTTGGCGGACCAACCGAAGCAAGGGCCGGTGCCGAACAAGGATGCGACCGGGCTTTTGGAGTACCAGTAAGCGGTAACCAAGTGAGCGCCGTCCAGAACACCTTTGTGCACAGCGGTTTGCATTTCAGCGGTTTTCACAACAGCGCCGACACCCAACAGTTCGACTTTCATCGAGCCGCCGGACATTTTGTTGACACGGTTGACATAGTCTTGAGCGAACTCAAGGAAGATGCCGCCGCCCCAGGCTGCTTGAACTTTCAGTACGGTCGCCGCTTTGGCAACGTGCGGTGCGGCCAACACGGATGCGGCTGCGCCCGTTGCGGCAACGCCGCTGCCTTTGAGGAACTTACGACGCGACAGCGTCTTGTCCTGTTTCGTTTCAATCGTCTTGGTCATGCTCTTAGGCCTCCCAAATAAATGAATTCCCTTTGAGGTTCGCTGAAAACACCGGAACTCTCACGCCAAACGTCTCCGTTAGATGCGCAAAAAAGCCCAAAAGCCCCCAGCAAGCGCCTGGTTACCCAGACTGCCCCTGTTACGTGGCCCCTTAACCTTACCATTTCAATCGATAGATCAGCGATATACGGGATAAGGGGAGGCCCATTGATACAGCGCTAAATAGCCCTGATTTATAGTCTGACCGTACGGCTAGGATGGATACGGGTCAACGCAAATGGTTTTCTTTTCCATCCAGCGAAAACAGTCAAATTTCGCCTTACAGCTCAATGCACTAGAAAGCATTTACACAACAATCATGCTATTCGATCACCCGGTTCACGGCCTTCAAAAATGGCATCAAGATTGTCCACGGCACGAAAGCCCATGCCGTCACGTGTCTCTTTGGTTGCGCTGCCCAGGTGCGGCAACAAGAATACGTTGTCTAGATCGCGGTACCCAGGGTGGATGCCGTCCGGTTCGCCATTGAACACGTCGAGTCCCGCCGCAAACAGCTTGCCCGACGTCAATCCTTCGATCAGTGCCTCGTCATCGACCACACCGCCGCGCCCGGTGTTCACCACAATCGCGCCATCGGGCAGCATCGCGATGCGTTCGCGGTTCATAAGCCCCGTCGTTTGCGGGGTTGCCGGGCAATGGATCGACAACACGTCGCAATGGGGCAGCAAATCTTCGACGGTTTCGTGATAAATCGCGCCGCATTCCAGATCGGGGCTGAGGCGGCTGCGGTTATAATAATGCACCTCCATATCGAAGCCGCGCGCGCGCTTGGCCGCCACTTGGCCGACCCGGCCCATGCCGATCACGCCAAAGCGCTTGCCGGTGGTCTGGCTCCCCAACATGAACGTCGGGCTCCAATCTTTCCATTCCTGGGCCCTGATCATGCGTTCGCCTTCGCTGGCGCGCCGCGCCGCGCCCAACATGCACAAAATGGCTATTTCCGCCGTGGCGTCGCTCAGCACATCGGGCGTGTTGGTGACGATGATGCCTTTGGCTTTGGCTGCATCCAAATCGACATGATCGTGACCCACCGAAAAGTTGGCGATGGCGCGCACATTATCAGGCAAGCGCGCGATCACATCAGCGTCGAACTTTTCCGTATGACACGGCAAAATCGCGTCGGCCTCAGCGGCCATTTCAATGATCTCATCCGCCGTGTACAGCCGATCGTCGGGGTTGAGCATGGGGCGGTAATCACGTTGCAAACGAACCTCGACGGCGTCCGGCAGTTTGCGGGTGACAAGAATTTTGGGTTTGTCGCTCATGGCTCACTCATCCTCGTATTGCGTGGTTATTTGCGATTCATCGGCCCATTTGATGGGGGCGTGATCATACGATCAATAAAAAACCTCAGGCCACAGTTATTAGATCATCTGGTTCCGCATTGTGGAAAAACATTCTGTCTGTCGGTCGGCACGTTTACAGTTATGCTGCAGTGCACCATAATATTGGGGCTGGGTTCATCGTGCCCGGCAGGCCCGCTTCCAAAAGAAGTGAGGACCTCCCCAACGATCAGAATAAAGGGCCTATATTATGACGAACCGGATCGCCGTCGGCGACCTGAGGGTCGCACCCCTGCTGTACCAATTCGCCGCATCCGAAGTTCTGCCCGGCACCGGCATTGAGCCCGATGCGCTTTGGGCTGGCTTAGAGCGCATGGTCAAGGAGCTCGCCCCGCAGAACGCCGCGCTGCTGCAAAAACGCGTCGCCTTGCAAGGTGAAATCGACGGCTGGCACAAAAAGCGCAGCGGACAGCCCCTAGACGCCGCCGATTACAAACAGTTCCTCACCGCAATCGGCTATCTGCTGCCCGAAGGCGACGACTTCGAGATCACCACCGCCAACGTCGATGATGAGATCGCCACCATCGCCGGACCGCAACTGGTGGTGCCGGTGATGAACGCGCGCTTTGCGCTCAACGCCGCCAACGCGCGCTGGGGCAGCCTGTTCGACGCGCTGTATGGGACCGACATGATTGCCAAAGACGGCGATCTGCAAAAGGGCGCTGCATTCAACCCCGCCCGCGGCCAAGCGGTGTTTGCGTATGCAGCTGAATTCCTAGACCAAGCCGCGCCGCTGTCGGATGGCTGTCATGGTGACGCCACCGCCTACAAAGTGGTTGATGGCAAAACGCTGTGCGTCACCCTCGCCGACAGTCGCGTTACGACACTGGCGAATCCCGATCAATTCGTCGGCTTCACGTATGACGGCGATGATGATGTGGTGGTGCTAAAAAACAACGGTCTACACATCGAAATTCGCACCAACGCCAATCACTACGTGGGTCAGGTTCACCCTGCCCATGTATGCGACGTGGTGTTGGAAGCCGCCCTGTCGACCATTCAAGACTGCGAAGATTCCGTCGCCGCCGTGGACGCCGAAGACAAAGTGATCGCCTATCGCAACTGGCTGGGCTTGATGAAAGGCGATCTGGAAGAAAGCTTCACCAAGGGCGACAAAACCATTGTGCGCCGCCTCAATCCTGATCGTATTTACACCACGCCAAACGGCGGTGAATTGACCCTGCACGGGCGCAGCCTGTTGTTGGTGCGTAACGTCGGTCATCTGATGACCAACGACGCGGTGCTCGACCAAGACGGCAACGCAGTCCCCGAAGGCCTGCTCGATGCCTTATTCACTGGCGCGTGCGCGCTGCACGATCTCAAAAATCGCACCAACAGTCGCCCCCATAACAGCCGCACCGCCAGCGTCTATATCGTCAAACCGAAAATGCACGGCCCCGAAGAAGTCGCCTTCGCCGACACTCTGTTCGCCTACGTCGAAGACATCTTAAGCCTCAAACGCAACACCCTGAAAATGGGCATCATGGACGAAGAACGCCGCACCACGGTGAACTTGAAAGCATGCATCCGCGCCGCCAAGGATCGCGTGGTGTTCATCAACACTGGGTTCTTGGACCGCACCGGCGATGAGATTCATACCTCCATGGAGGCCGGGCCGGTGGTGCCTAAGGAATTCATGAAGTCCCAGCCTTGGATCTCGGCCTATGAAGACAACAACGTCGACATCGGCCTGCGATGCGGGCTCAGCGGTAGAGCGCAAATCGGCAAAGGCATGTGGGCGATGCCCGATGAAATGAAGCGCATGGTGACCAGCAAACACGTGCATCCCCAAGCCGGGGCCAACACCGCGTGGGTGCCCTCGCCCACCGCCGCGACCTTGCACGCGATGCACTATCACAAAGTCAATGTGGCGGAGCGTCAACGCGAACTGGCGAAGCGTCCACGCGCCAGCATCGATGACATCCTCACCATTCCACTACTTGGAGATCGAAAGCTGACAACGGATGACATCCAAGCGGAACTGGACAACAACGCCCAAGGCATCTTGGGTTACGTGGTGCGCTGGATCGATCAAGGTGTCGGCTGTTCCAAAGTGCCCGACATCAACGATGTCGGCTTGATGGAAGACCGCGCCACGCTGCGCATTTCCAGCCAGCATCTGGCCAATTGGCTGCACCACGGCATTTGCGCGGAGCCCCAAGTGATGGAAACGATGAGGCGCATGGCCGCCGTGGTCGATGGGCAAAACGCGAATGATCCAAACTACCGCCCGATGGCGGCGGACTTCGAGGGCTCGATCGCCTTTCAAGCGGCGTGCGATCTGGTGTTTAAAGGGCGCGAACAGCCCAGCGGCTATACCGAGCCTTTGCTGCATGCATGGCGCATCAAAGCCAAGGCCGCGATGGTTTAGTTCATCAACCAGACGATCAACAGCGGCAAGCTGATCATCGACACGGCGGTGGATATCAACACCGCCGTGGACGCCCTGGCGGGCATGACGTTGTGTTCCTGTGCGATGACAAACAGCGCCGCCGCCACCGGCGTGGCCGCGCCCAAGGTCGCGACCAAGCGCCATTCGTCGCTGACGCCAAAGACCGTCATCACCCCCCACATAATCGGCGGATGCACGCCCAACTTAAAGACGCTCACCCAAGACGCTTCGCCCAGACCGTCTGAAATCGGCCGTCCCGCCAGCACCGCGCCCAACGCGAACATCGCCGCCGGTGCCGCCGCTTGGCCCAACAAGTTGGTAAAACCCGCCAGCTCACCCGGCAAACCGATGCCGACGGCTGAAAACAGCGTGCCGACGACGATGGCGATGATCAGCGGGTTTTTCACCACAGACGAAATCACCGCTTTGAACGCCACCGATGCGCTCATCAAGGTGGTGGCGAAGGGAATGAAAAATGCCACGTCGACCAACAACATGATCGACAACGGTGCCGCCGCCGCCCCGCCCAACACCGACACCAGCAACGGAATGCCCAAAAAGCCGATGTTGCCGTAGCACCCGGCCAACGCCATCACCGCGCAATGGCTTCGCTCGACCTTAAACAAGACCTTGGTTGCGCCCCATATGATCGCAAACACCACCAAGCCCGCCACCATGTGCGCCAACACAAAGGGACTTTCGTTCACGACACGCTGGAAATCGGTCTCGGCCATTTTGTTGAACAGCAACGCCGGAAGGGCGAAGAAATAGACAAAGCGATTGATCCCCAGCACCCCGGGCGCGTCCAAGATACGCAACCGCACGGCCCCGTACCCGGCAACCACCAGCGCGAAAAAAGGTAAGACCAAAAAGAAGATGTCGTTCATCGAAACTCTCTAAAACAAATGCGCTCAAAGGCTAAATGGATCGCGGACATCCCTCAACCATTGAATTGATTTGCTTTTTCCGTACGTATTGAAGTTAGATACCTGATCAAGAATCTATCGCAACACGATAGTATGCAGCCGCATATTTCGGGACCGAGGAGCCGTGGCGAATGACAACGAACAGCGCGCCGGATTTTTTGCGCTTCGCCAATATTCAAAAAAGCTATGACCAAAAAACCTTGGTGGTGAAGGACTTCAACCTCGACGTCGCTCAAGGCGAGTTCCTCACTTTGTTGGGCCCTTCCGGCTCCGGCAAGACCACCGTGTTGATGATGATGGCGGGCTTTGAAAGCGTCACCAGCGGCGACATTTTGTTGGACGGCCACCCGATCACCAAAACCGCACCCTACAAACGCAACATCGGCATGGTGTTTCAAAACTACGCCCTGTTTCCGCACATGAGCATCGCCGAAAACCTCGCTTATCCGCTCAAGGTGCGCAAGATGCCCAAGGCCGACGTAAGCGCACGGGTTGAGCGCTATCTCAATCTCATTGAACTCGACAACTTCGGCGGGCGCACCCCTGCACAACTGTCCGGCGGCCAGCGCCAACGCGTTGCTTTGGCGCGCGCGTTGATCTTCAGTCCCAGTCTGGTTTTGATGGATGAGCCGCTTGGCGCGCTGGACAAAAAGCTGCGCGAACAGATGCAACTGGAAATCACCCGCTTACACAAAAAGCTCGGCTTCACGGTGATCTATGTGACCCACGATCAGACCGAAGCGCTGACCATGTCGGACCGCATCGCGGTGTTCGATGATGGCATCGTGCAGCAATGCGCCGCACCGGATGTTCTTTATGAACAACCCGCCAACGCATTCGTCGCCGACTTCATCGGCGAAAACAATTTCATGCCGGGCACCGTCGTCGGCCATGACGACGATACGGTGCGCGTCAAAATCTCAACCGGTGAAGAGATCAAGACCCGGCGTGCCGATTGCGACACCGTGGGCAGTCCCTGCACCGTTTCCGTCAGGCCGGAAAAGCTGTTCATCCAGCCCAGTGACCATGCTTTTGATAACACCATCACGGCTACGTTTTCGGTGCGTTTGTATGTCGGCGATTTCATTCGTTATTTCTTCGACCTGCCCGACGGCACCGAGATCGTGGTCAAGGTGCTCAACGACCACGCCGCGCCGAAGTTCGCGGAAGGTGAGCAAGCGACGCTCATCTCACGCACACACGACTGCTTCGCTTTTGCAGCGAAATAGACCAGAGGGTTCATTTTCACACTTACGTTAAGGGAGGCTAAGCACAACATGAAAACCACATCATTGATCGCAAGCATCGCTTTGGGGGCGATGCTCACATCGACCGCAATGGCCAAAGAACTGACCGCCGTTTCGTTCGGTGGCGCATATGGCGCAGCGCAGAAAAAGCACATGATCGATCCCTATTCGGCCAAGACCGGCACCAAGATCTTGTTCGAAGATTATTCCGGCGGCATCGCCGAAATCAAAGCCCAGGTCGAAGCCGGCAACATCCAGTGGGACGTGGTCGACATCGAAGTCATCGATCTTGAACGCGCGTGCTCCGAAGGTCTGTTGGAAGTGATCCCTGCGAGCGTTCTGGCGCCGGGTGCCGACGGCACGCCGGGGGCGCAAGACTTCATCCCCTCCGCCATCGCCAACGAATGCGGCGTCGGCAACATCGTGTGGACGATCGTCTATGCCTATAACGAAAAGACCATCGGCGGGACTGCACCGCAAACCATCGGTGATTTTTTCGACACCAAAAAAATCCCTGGCAAGCGCGCCATGCGCAAACGTCCGCAGGTGAACTTGGAATGGGCGCTGATCGCCGACGGCGTGGCTCAGGACAAAGTCTACGAAGTGCTCGCCACCGACGCAGGTCAAGCGCGCGCGTTCGCCAAGCTCGACACCATCAAAGGCGACATCGTGTGGTTCGATTCCTGGTCCCAGGTTCCGCAATTGCTCAACGACGGCGGCGCGGTGATGGGTCAGTCGGCCAACGGGCGCATCTTCGACGCCATCAAAAAAGACGGCAAGCCGTTCAAGATGGTTTGGGACGCCCACGTCTATGACCTGGATGTCTGGTCGGTGGTCAAAGGCAGCAAAAAGAAAGACCTCGCGTTCGACTTTATTTCGTTCGCCACCGGCACCAAGCCGCTTTCGGGTATGCCCGATGTGGCTTATGGCCCGACCCGCAAGTCATCCATGGCGTTGGTCGATGCCAGCGTGATCCCCGATCTGCCGACCTCGCACCTGGAAAAGGGCGTCAAGGCCGACGGTATCTTCTGGGCCGATTACGGCGAATCCCTCGGTGAGAAATTCAACGAGTGGCTTTTGAAGTAAGCGCAATTTCATGTGGCGGCGTGAAGGGGGTTTCCTTCACGCCGCCGGGTGAACAAAAACCATGGGCACCATGCAAAGCACTCTTTTAAGCAAAGACGAAGCGCGCAACGCACGCCGCGAAAAGCGCCGCCACAAGATGGTCGCGTTCGCCATGGTGGTGCCGTTGTTGGCGTTTATCTTTTTTGCTTTCGTCGCCCCCATCGGCACCATGTTGCACCGGGGATTTTACAACCCGGTGGTGGCCGAACTGATACCGCAAACGCTGGAACGCTTAAGCACCTGGAACGGTGAAGGCACACCGGATGCGTCCGTGCTCACCGCCATGGCGATTGATCTCAAGCGTCTTGCCGCGGTGCGCAAATCGGGCAAGCTGGCCGAAGAAATCAACCGCAACAAACCCGGCGCGTCGAGCGTGGTGAAATCCACCGCGCGCAAGATGAAGCGTCTGGACGATACCGTCCTGGCTGAAAACGGCGCAGCCTTGTTGCTAAAGGCACACAAAAAATGGGCCGACCCCACCCTGTGGCGCGCGGTGCAAAAGTCCGGCATGACCTACACCGACGGCCATTACTTGACCGCACTGGATTTGGAACGCACCTTCGCGGGCGATCTACAGGTTCGCCAGTCCGCGCAAATATACATTCAGCTCTATACCAAGACTTTAAGGATGGCATTGATCATCACGGTGCTGTGTCTGCTGCTCGGTTATCCGCTGGCGTATTATCTCGCCAACGCACCGTCCAAGACCGCCAACCTGTTGATGATCTTCGTGCTGTTGCCGTTTTGGACCTCATTGCTGGTGCGCACCACCGCGTGGATTGCGTTGTTGCAAACCAACGGCGTGATCAATTCGTTCTTGACCAGTTTGCGCATCACGGCTGAGCCGTTGGATATGCTCTACACCGAATTTTCCACCATCATCGCCATGACCCACATTTTGTTGCCGTTCATGATTTTGCCGCTCTATAGCGTGATGAAAGGCATCGACCCGACCTTGATGCGCGCGGCGATGTCCATGGGCGCCAGACCGATCCCGGCGTTCGTCAAAATCTATCTGCCCAACACCCTGCCCGGATTATCCGCAGGGGCGCTGTTGGTGTTCATCATTTCGGTGGGTTACTACATCACCCCCGCCCTGGTTGGTGGTACGGATGGGCAAATGATTTCCAACATCATCGCCTTTCACATGCAGCAATCGAACAACTGGGGGCTCGCCGCCGCGTTGGGCACCTTGTTGCTGATTTTGATTTTGACGCTCTATTGGGTTTACGACCGCTTTGTCGGCGCAAGCAACATCAAGCTGGGATGATCCGATCATGACGCAAAGCTTCCCCGCCTATTACACGCTGTGGCACAAACTGGGTCACTATGCGTTGAAGTTCAGCGCCTGGGCGGTGCTGTTTTTCCTGATTTTGCCGATCTTGGTGATCATCCCGCTGTCGTTCAATGCGGAGCCCTTTTTCACCTTCACCAGGGGTATGATGACGTTGGAGCCCTCGGCCTATTCGTTGCGGTGGTACGACGCCATCGTCACCAACCCCAACTGGGTGTTGGCGATCAAAAACAGTTTCATCATCGGCTTTTTCGCCACCATCGTCTCGACAACTTTGGGCACCATGGCGGCGGTGGGTTTATCCAGCCACAACATGCCGTTCAAGCGCGTCATCATGGCGTTGTTGCTGTCGCCGATGATCGTGCCGCTGATCATCATCGCGGCGGGGATGTTTTTCTTTTACACCAAGTTCGGTTTGGCAGGCAGCTATGTGGGCTTGATCATCGCCCACGCAGCACTGGGTGTGCCGTTTGTCATCATCACCGTGACCGCGACGCTCAGCGGGTTCGACAAATCGCTGTATCACGCTGGCCTCAGCATGGGCGCGTCGCCGTTAAAAACGTTCTTCGACGTGGTCATCCCGTTGATCCGTCCTGGCGTCATATCCGGCGCGATGTTCGCGTTCGTGACCTCGTTCGATGAAGTGGTGTTGGTGCTGTTTTTGGCCGGCCCCGGTCAGCGCACCATCCCCCGGCAAATGTTTTCGGGCTTGCGCGAACAAATCAACCCGACCATCTTAGCCGTAGCCACATTGCTGATCTTGGTCTCGGTCGCGTTTTTGATCACGTTGGAATTCCTCAGACGGCGTTCCGAACGCTTGCGCGGGCTCGAAGACCACGCCTAAGGTGATCCAACGCCATGACAGACCCGCGCCTCGACTTTCCCGCCACCCAGCGCAATGCCGACGCCATCTTGAATGTGCTCAAACCGTTGTTGGGCTGTGATGCCAAAACGGTTTTGGAAATCGCCAGCGGATCGGGCCAGCATGCCGTGCACATGACGGCGGCGTGCCCAAAGCTGACGTGGTGGCCGACGGACCTTGACCCGGCGCACATCGCCAGCATCGATGCGTGGCGCGAACGGGCCGGTGGCAACGCCATTCAACCCGCGACGTTTCTCGACGTCACCCACGCCGATTGGCGCAAAAGCAATACCCATTGGCCGCACCGCTTCGACGCCATCGTCAACGCCAACATGATCCACATCGCCCCGTGGCGCGCGGCTGAGGGCTTGATCGAAGGCGCGGCCAGGCACCTCAGCGACGATGGTTTTTTGTATTTCTACGGCCCTTTCAAACAAGGCGGCCAACACACCGCCGACAGCAACGCAGCGTTCGACGAAAGTTTACGGGCCCGCAACCCCGAATGGGGCGTGCGCGATCTAGACGTTGTCCAAGACCTCGCCCAGCAGCACGGTTTTGTATTGCACCAAACCCACCAGATGCCCGCGAACAATTTGTCCGTGGTGTTTCGCTTAAAGCCTTAAATCCGCTATTCCAATTCGATCAGCAGGTCCTTGGCTTCGACTTGCGCGCCAAACTGCGCGATCAAGCGTTTGATCTCCCCGTCTTGATCGGCGTGGATGGCGGTTTCCATTTTCATCGCTTCGATGGTCAGCAACAAATCACCGGTCGAGACCTTTTGCCCTTCGTGCACCGCGACCGACGCGACCACGCCGGGCATCGGGGCGGGCACGTGGTTGGGGTTGCCGTCTTCGGCTTTGGGGTGGCTCACCACCGTGGCGGCGATGGATTTATCTTCGATGCGCACCGAACGCGGCTGGCCGTTGAGCTCGAAGAACACCTTGACCTTGCCCTCGTCGTCCACATCGCCGATGGCGACGCAGCGGATGTTGAGGGTTTTGCCCTTTTCCAGCTCGACACTGATCTCTTGGCCTTGCTTCATGCCGTAAAAGAATACCGGCGTCGGCAGGGCTTCCACCGGACCATAGCTGCGCCGGTGGTTGGCGTAATCGACGTAGACCTTGGGGTACATCAGATACGATTGCAGTTCTTCGTCCGTGATATGGCGTTCGACCTTTTGCTCGGCCTCGGCCTTCATCTCAGCTAAGTCCGCCGACGGCACCGACGCACCGGGGCGCACCGTGATGGGTTTTCCACCCTTGAGCACTTTATCTTGAAGCGCTGTGGGAAAGCCCCCCGGCGGCTGGCCCAAGTCGCCATGAAACAGCGACACAACGGAATCGGGGAACGCCACTTCACGCTCCGGGTCTTCGACCTCAGCCCGCGAAAGCCCGGCTGAGACCATCGACAACGCCATGTCGCCGACCACCTTAGACGATGGTGTGACCTTGACGATGTCACCGAACATCTGATTGACCTCGGCATAGGCTTCGGCCACATCGTGCCAGCGTTCTTCCAAGCCCATGGTGCGGGCTTGTTCTTTTAAATTGGTGAACTGACCGCCGGGCATTTCGTGCAAATAAACTTCCGACGCGCCAAAGCGCAGATCGCTTTCAAAGCCGCGATAGTCCTTGCGCACGAATTCCCAATAATTCGAGAACTGGCGCACCACTGCGGGATCAATGCCGGTATCACGATCGGTGTCGCGCAACGCTTCGACGATCGAGCCCAGGTTGGGTTGCGACGTCAGGCCGGAAAAACTGTCCATCGCCGCATCGATGGCATCCACACCCGCTTCGACTGCGGCCAATATACTCGCCGCCGCGATGCCTGATGTATCGTGGGTGTGAAAGTGGATCGGCAAGTCCGTTTCCGCCTTCACGGCCTCGACCAGCAGCTTGATCGCAGTTGGCTTGCACAGTCCGGCCATATCCTTGATGCCGATGATGTGACAACCCGCATCTTTCAGTTCGCGCGCCATCTTGACGTAATAGTCCAGATCATACTTGGGACGCGTGGGGTCGAGCAGATTACCGGTGTAGCAAATCGCGCCTTCCAACAGCTTGCCGCTTTCCAACACCGCATCCATGCTGACACGCATGTTTTCCACCCAGTTGAGGCTGTCGAACACACGGAACACATCGATGCCGCTGTCCGCCGCTTGCTTGACGAACGCTTGCACCACGTTGTCGGGATAGTTGGCGTAGCCGACACCGTTGGCACCGCGCAGCAGCATCTGGAACAACACATTGGGCACGCGTTCGCGCAGGTGGCGTAAGCGATCCCACGGGCATTCTTTCAAGAACCGCATCGACACATCGAACGTCGCACCGCCCCAGCATTCCAAACTGAACAGGTCCGGCAGCAGGTGCGCGTAGCTGTCCGCCGCCTGCACCATGTCGTAGGTGCGCATGCGCGTCGCCAGCAACGATTGATGACCGTCGCGCATGGTGGTGTCGGTGATCAGCGCGCGCTTTTGATCTTTCATCCATTGTGAAAAACCGTCCGGCCCCAGATCGTTCAACAGATCGCGTGTGCCTTTGGGTGGCGCGGTGAAATCGTGGCTCGGCACTTGGGGCAGCGGATGGGGTTCGGGTACCTTGCGCCCGGCCACTTCGGGGTTGCCGTTGACGATCACTTCGCCAATGAAATTGAGCAGCCGTGTGGCGCGATCACGACGCTTGGGAAAGTGAAACAGCTCCGGCGTGTCATCGATAAAACGCGTTGTGTAGCTGGCATCTTTGAACGTCGGATGATTGATGAGATTTTCAACAAACACCAAATTGGTCGCCACGCCACGAATGCGAAACTCGCGCAGCGCGCGGTCCATGCGTCGGCGGGCTTCTTCCGGCGTCGCACCACGACAAGTGACTTTTTCCAGCAAGCTGTCGTAAAAGCGCGTGATCACCGCACCGGTGTACGCCGTGCCGCCATCCAAGCGCACGCCAAACCCGGTCGCGCCCCGGTACACATTGATGCGGCCATAGTCGGGAATGAAGTTTTGTTCCGGGTCTTCGGTGGTGACGCGACATTGCATGGCGTGGGCCAGCAAGCGGATGTCGTCTTGCGCCGGAACGCCGGACTCGTCCACATGGCCGATGCGTCCACCACCCGCGAGCAGGATTTGCGCCTTGACGATGTCAATGCCGGTAACCTCTTCGGTGACCGTGTGTTCGACCTGCACGCGTGGGTTCACTTCGATGAAATAAAATGCGTCGGTGTCGGCATCCATCAAGAATTCCGCCGTGCCCGCACACTCATATCCTGCCGTGCGCGCCAAACGCAACGCGGCTTCGCACAGGTCTTCGCGTTGCTGATCGCTGAGATACTGGGCCGGGGCGCGTTCGACGACCTTTTGATTGCGCCGCTGAACGGTACAGTCGCGCTCAAACAGATGCACCACGGTGCCGTGCTTGTCGCCCAACAGCTGGACTTCGACGTGACGCGCGCGTTTCACCAGCTTTTCCAGATAGACCTCGCCGTTGCCGAACGCGCTTTCGGCTTCGCGCCGACCGGCGGTGACTTCGCGTTCCAATGCGTCCTCAGTTTCGATCACGCGCATGCCGCGCCCGCCGCCGCCCCACGACGCTTTGAGCATCACCGGGTAGCCGACCTCTAGCGCCATCTTGCGCACCTTGGTCATATCTTCAGGTAGCGGCCCGGTCGCGGGCATCACCGGGGTACCGGCCTTGACCGCCATTTCTCGTGCCGAAACCTTGTTGCCCAAGGACCGCATCACCTCCGGCGTCGGGCCGACGAAGGTGATGCCGTTATCTGCACACGCTTCGGCGAATTCGGGATTTTCGGACAAAAAGCCGTAGCCGGGATGGATTGCATCACAGCCCGCCTGCTTGGCGACGCGGATCATCTCTTCAATGGTCAGGTAGGCTTTGACCGGGCCCAAGCCTTCGCCGACGCGGTAGCTTTCATCCGCCTTAAAGCGGTGCAGCGACAGCTTGTCTTCTTCGGCGTAGACCGCGACGGTCTTGATGCCCAATTCGTTGGCCGCGCGAAAAACACGGATGGCGATCTCGCCCCGGTTGGCAACCAGGAGCTTTTGAAAAACCTTGCGCATGTGTCCCCCTAGGACGGGTTATCAATGTTATAGAGCCACGATTTCAAAACCTTCGTCACCCGTGGCATGACAACGTAAGTCAACATCAAGACCTGAAACAAAACCACGACAAAAACCCGGGCCCAAAACGGGATACCACCCATCAAAGGACCGACATAGGCTTGCATGGGATACACAAGCAGAAAGACGGCAATCACAAGTATCAATGCCATTTTATGCGGTGCGGGTTTTGCGGCCACCGGTAGCGTGGGTAAATCGAACCAAAACTCAAGGCCGGTGACCTTTTTATAGGTCGCCTCGCCCGCCGCCATGCCATCCATCTTCGCCATCCAAAACGCGCGTACGTCCGATTCTTCCCACGCGCGGCCATGTTCGTAGCTGTCGAAACGATAGATCAAAACGTATTCGCCACTGGTACCCTGCGTGGGGCGAATGACGCTGACGCCTTGATGGCCCGGATACTTGGCGGCGTCGATGCTGACCCCTTTGATCCAGTCTTCATAATCCTGTTCCCGACCGGGTAGGATTTTGCGCGCAACGCTGACTGTGACCGGCGCGCTGGCGTCTTGTTCCGTCGTGATGTGATCTATGTCGGTCATTGTGTACTTCTTGGATAATCCATTACTGAAAGAAATGTCCGAGCGCATGCGCACCTGGATGTCCGGGCGCATGCGCACCACGTGCACGCGCCCGGACGATGCCGCTTTGCTGAACGCCATACACGTCGTTCAACAAAAGCGTCATTTCGATGTTCACACCCATCCGGTGTTCAGAACCGGAAGATTGGGTTGGTTGACGGGAAATGCCCAACTGGTACCGACATAATCAAGCCGCCCCGGTTCAACGAAATCGAGGAATTGAACCCGCACGCGTTTGCCAACGATGTCGTCCGTAGCGAACGAAACGTACAAGTCTTCATCGCCGTTTTGATCCGGGGCGTAATGCCACGACAGCGTTTGCACCGTTTCGAGCACCTTGCCCGTGTACGGATCAATGACTTCGACGCGCACAACGTACATACCCGGCAAGGGCCGTTGATGACCGTCGAATGCGATCGAGACGACGCCATCGTCAAAATGATCCGCCCGGCCATGAAGCTCCCACGTGCGGCCGAGAATTTCCGACGCCAAATGGGGCATGCCGTCTCGCAATGCCGCGCGCGTGCGGGTCGACGAATACACCAGCCCAAAACGATCCAGCAGCGGCGCGACTTCGCTGACGCCAAAACCGTATTGTCGGCCAAGTTCACGCAGCAGCGCGATGTCGCCTTTGCGCCGACTTCCAAAACGATAATCCGCCCCCACCACGACATGCGCGACGTCCAGATCACGCACCAAAACCTCATCGACAAAGCTGTGCGCCGACAGGGCTGCAAAGGCCGCGTTGAATTCGGCGACAAAGATGTGCTCGACGCCTTCATTGGCGACACATGCGGTTTTGAGATTTTCGGGCATCAAACGAAACGGCGGTTGATGCGGATCGAAATACGCGCGTGGGTGCGGCTCAAACGTCAGCACCCCGATGGGGGCGTTCAGCTGAGCGGCCTTGTCACGCGCACAACGGATCAAGGCTTGATGGCCCATATGCACGCCGTCGAAATTGCCGATGGCGACGACGCAGCCCTTAGCTTCCGTCGGCAAATCTGTAAACGATTTATGCACCCGTGCAATCATGGCTGACCTCATTGATCGTCCAAGAACAGTTCACGCAGATGATCGCGTACGAAATCGAGACGATCGTTGCCCCAAAACACCTCTTCGCCGATGACAAAGCTCGGCACCCCAAACACATGTTTCTCTTTAGCGACTTTGGCATGGCGATCCAACTCGGCCAAGTTGTCTGCGTCATCTGCCGCGTGCACAACCGCATCAGCGTCCATGCCGATGCGTTCGGCCACGCCGCGCAACACATCCAGGTCACCGATGTCTTGGCCTTCGGCCCACTCGGTGCGCATCACCTCGACGATATAATCTTTGAGCTTGCCTTCGCGTTCCGCCAACAAGCTCGCCGCGCCCGCGTGGGTCGGGTCGGTGGTGATCGGCGGCGGGCTCATGGGAATGCCCAGCTTTTTGGTCCAACGCTTGAGGTCTTGGCGCACGGACGGAATTTTGACCTTGGCGCGTTCGGGATCGGAGCGACCGGACCAACCGCCCAAAGGCCGCCACACCAGATTGACGCGATCGTCTTCGAAAATATCCCACACCTGATTGCTGGCCAGATAGCAATAAGGACTGCGAAAATTAAAGTAGAATTCGATATCGACAGACTGGCTCATGACGCTTCCTTATTTGGCAACTCGAAATTCGACGTTGCCGATATTTTGAAACTCACCGCACACCTGCACGCCCGCCGCCAGCGGCGACGCAGCGGTTGCGCCACCAGCCAGCACGATCGCACCCGGTTCCAACCTTTCGCCCCAACGCGCAACCATCCGTGCGGCAGCGACTAGGGAGCGGATCGGATTGCCGAGGATGGCTGCGGTGGAACCCATTTGCACGGGGCGTCCGTCAAACTTGAGAATGATGCCGAGGTTGGAAACATCCGACGTCGGCGCGTGCCAGTTACCGACCACGAAGCCCGAAGACGACGAGTTGTCGGCGACCACATCGCCCAGCGCGAACTTAAAATTTTCGTAGCGGCTGTCGATGATTTCCAGCGCGGGCGCAATGGCCTCAACCGCGTCCAGGGCTTCCAATGGGCTGACATCGCCGGACAACGGCTTTTTCATCAGGTAAGCGATTTCCGGCTCGACGCGCGGATGGACGTAGTTCGCCATGTCCAGCGTACCGCCTTCTTCGATGCGCATGGCGTTGGTCAGTCGCCCCCACACGACCTCCGACACGCCGACCTGTTCCATTTTTTGACGACTTGTCAGGCCCATCTTGACCCCGACGCGCTGTTCGCCACGGGCCAAGCGCCGTGCGATGGACATCGCCTGCACGGCGTAGGCCTCATCCATATTCAGCGCATCGTCACCATCGAACTGGGCGATGGCTTTCGCGCTACGTGCGGCTTCGTCGACGACTTCGGCGATATGAGCGAGGTTCTTCATGCTGCACCTCGCGCTTTGATCAGGTCCAACGCCACATCGACGATCATGTCTTCTTGCCCGCCGACCATTTTACGTTTGCCCAGCTCGACCAAGATGTCGCGGGTGTCGATGTTGTAGGCTTGCGATGCATTTTCCGCATGGCGCAAGAAGCTCGAATACACCCCGGCATAACCCAGGCTGAGACTTTCGCGATCGACGCGCACCGGGCGATCTTGCAACGGGCGCACGATGTCATCCGCAGCGTCCATCAAGGTGAACAAATCGCAGCCGTGGTCGTAGCCGCTGCGGTCCATCACCGCGATCAACACTTCCAACGGTGCATTGCCCGCCCCCGCGCCCATGCCCGCGAGCGACGCATCGATGCGGTTGGCCCCCTCTTCCACCGCCGCGATGGAATTGGCCACACCCATGGACAGGTTGTGGTGACAATGAATGCCCAGTTCCGTTTTCGCATCGATGGCGTCACGCACCGCACGCACACGCTCACGGATGTCATCGGGCAACATCGCGCCCGCGCTGTCGGTGACATAGATGGTTTCAGCACCGTAGCCTTCCATCAACTTGGCTTGTTCGGCCAAACCTTCGGGGGTATTCATGTGCGCCATCATCAAAAAGCCGACGGTGTCGAACCCCAGTTCACGGGCGATGGGGATGTGTTGTTGCGCGGTATCGGCCTCGGTGCAATGGGTGGCGATGCGGCACGAACGCGCACCGGCGTCATAGGCGGCTTTGAGATGTTCGCGCGTGCCGATGCCGGGCAGCGACAACACCGTCACGGCAGCGTTTTCAACCGCGTCCGAAACCGCAGCGATCCACTCCAAATCGGTGTTGGAACCGAAACCGTAATTGAAGCTGTCGCCCGCCAACCCGTCACCGTGGGTGATTTCGATGGCGTCGACGTTGGCTTTATCCAGTTCCTTGGCGATGGCGACCACGCTGTCGAGATCGAACTGGTGGCGCAACGCGTGCATGCCATCGCGTAGCGTGACGTCCTGAATGTAGAATGTATCGCTCATGGGTGTTGTTCCTTATTCAGCTGCGGCGGCGTCGTTCTTTTTGGCCGTCCAACGTTCCGCCGTCGCCAGCGCCGCGGACGTCATGATGTCGAGGTTGCCAGCGTAGGCTGGCAAGTAATGCGCGGCGCCTTCAACCTCTAAAAAAATAGTCGATTTGATGCCGACGAATTCACCGTACCCGGGAATTTTGACCGGATTGTTTTCACCAAAGCGTTCGAACTGAACCTCTTGTTTGAGACGATAGCCGGGCACGTAGTCTTGAACGGCGGCAACCATGTCTTCGACACTTTTTTGAATGGCTTCGGGCTCGGCCCCTTGGCTCAACACATAAACCGTGTCGCGCATCAGCACCGGCGGTTCAGCCGGGTTTAAGATGATGATCGCCTTGCCGCGCGCCGCACCACCGACCGTCTCAATCGCCCGCGCGGTGTTTTGCGTGAACTCATCGATGTTGGCGCGGGTGCCGGGTCCGGCGGACTTGGACGATACCGAGGCAACGATTTCCGCATACGGCACCGCATCGGCGACGCGTTTGACTGCATAGACCATCGGGATGGTCGCTTGACCGCCACAGGTCACCATGTTGACGTTTTGCTCCGTCAGGTGTTCGTCCATGTTGACCACAGGAATGCAGTGCGGACCGATGGCGGCGGGGGTTAGATCGATCATCTGCTTACCGTGTTCAATGCAGATGTCATTGTGCTTTTGATGCACGTAGGCGGACGTCGCGTCGAACACCACGCCAATGTCTTTCCACACGTCCATCTTGACCAGGCCTTCGAGACCATCGGCGGTGTTGATCACGCCTAAGCGTTCGGCCCGCGCCAAGCCATCCGATTTGGGATCGACGCCGACCAGCGCGCCCATTTCAATGTGTTTGGCGGTGCGCATGACCTTGATCATCAAGTCGGTGCCGATGTTGCCGGGGCCGATGATGGCGCATTTGGTTTTGTTGCTCATGAATATTTACTCCTGCGCGAAGGCTGCCCGGACGGTGCCGAGGCCTTCGATACGCGCTTCCAAAACATCGCCGGGTGCGGCGGGAACCATGGGGCCCAAAGCCCCGGACATAATCTGATCACCGGCTTGCAATGGGCGCCCCACACGGACCATGGTTTTCGCCAGCCACAATGCGGCGTTAAGCGGATGGCCCAAGCACGCAGCACCGACGCCGGTGGACACCGGCTCGCCGCGTAAATCCATCACCATGCCGCAGGTGCGAAGATCCAGACCGTCCAACTTCACCGGCTGAGCCCCCAACACGTACAAACCGCTCGACGCGTTATCGGCGACGGTGTCGAGAATGCGAATGTTCCAATCGGCCACCCGGCTGTCGACGATTTCCAGTGCGGGCAGCGCGTAGTCCACCGCGCTGATCAGGTCGGACAGGGTCATATGGTCGTCGGTGAGGTCTCTGCCGATGACAAAAGCAACTTCGGCTTCGGCCTTGGGCTGCAACAATGCGCCCAGCGGCATTTCATCGCCTTCGGCGACCGCCATATCGGCGAACAGCATGCCGTAATCGGGTTGATCGACGCCCAACTGCTGCTGTACCGCGACGGAGGTCAATCCGATTTTGCGGCCCACCAGCTTGCGGCCTTCGTCCAACCAACGTTTGGTGTTGGTGTCTTGCACCGCATACGCGCCATCCACGTCGCCGTCTTCCAGAAAATCGCGGATCGGGGCGCACGGCGTTTTGGTTTTGTGCGCCTCATAAAGCGCGTCGGCGGCTTTTTGGATGTTTTCAGGATTGCTGGTCATCGGCGGCCTCACAGTTTTACGCAGACATTGGAAAGTTCGGTGTAGAACTCAAGCGAGTGTACGCCGCCTTCACGACCGATGCCGGACATTTTCGATCCGCCAAAGGCCGTGCGCAGATCGCGCAAAAACCACGAATTGACCCACACGATGCCAACGTCGAGCTGACGCGCGACGCGGTGGGTGCGCGAACTGTCGGTGGTCCAGACAGCCGCGGCCAAACCGTACGGCGTATCGTTGGCGATACGGATGACTTCTTCTTCCGTATCGAACGGGCGGATGTGACAACAGGGGCCAAAAACTTCTTCGTTCACGGTCCGGCTATCGTCGGGGAGGTCCGTCCAAATTGTCGGTTCGATCCACCAACCACCATTCAGGTCGCCCATGTCGGGGACCCCGCCACCACTGACCACCGTCGCGCCTTCGGACACGGCGAGGTCGTAATACGACTTCACCTTGTCGCGGTGCTCTTGGGAAATCAGCGGGCCGAGGTTGGTGTCGGCATCGTTGTAGTGACCAAGTTTGAGGCCCTTGGCCTTTTTCGCCAGCTCCGTCACGAATTTGTCGTAGATCGGACGTTCGACGAACATGCGTTCGGTGCCCAGGCACACTTGGCCGCAGTTGGCGAATACTGAGCGCATGGTGCCTTCGATGGCGGCGTCGAAATCCGCATCGGCGAACACGATGCCGGGATTTTTACCGCCCAGCTCAAACGACACGTCGCGCACGCCGGTGGCAGCCGCTTTCATGATCGCTTCGCCGGTGCGGGATTCGCCGGTAAAGGTGATCGCATCGACACCCGGATGTTGGGTAAGGAATTCACCCGCCGCATCGGGGCCGTGACCGTGCACCACGTTGAACACCCCTTTGGGCATGCCCACAGCGTTCATCACTTCACCCAGCAGTGTGGTGGTGGTGGGCGTTTCTTCCGACGGTTTGACGACAACCGCATTGCCGCACGCCAGCGCCGGGCCGACTTTCCACGTCATCAACAGCAGCGGCAAGTTCCACGGGCTGATCACCGCGATCACGCCTTTGGGCTTGCGCACCGCATAGTTCAACGCCCCCGCGCCATCGGGCGTTTCCAAAAAGAAGCTTTCGCTGGGATCGTTCTTGACCACGTCGGCAAAGACCTTGAAGTTCGCCGCGCCGCGCGGAATGTCGATATGACTGGCAAGCGAACGTGGTTTGCCGGTGTCGGCGATTTCGGCTTCTAGAAAATCATCGAAACGCCGGTCGATTTCATCGGCCACGGCATACAACAGTTTCAAGCGTTCAACCGTTGGCATCCGCCCCCACTCACCATCCATGGCGGCGCGCGCAGCGCTCACCGCCGCGTCGACGTCTTGCTGGCTGGCTTTATGGATCACGCCGAGCTTTTCACCGTTCAACGGACAGATGTTATCAAACGTTTCGCCGCTGGAACCCGCGACGAATTCACCATCGATAAAGTGTTTGATTTCCACCTGTTGGGCTACGGCGTTCGGGGCAGTCTGGGTGCTCATGAATGTTCCTTATTAGGTCGTTGGCTTTTGGCTTTGGGCGCGGCTTTGATCACAAGATCGCTACTGGGCAGAACGCGACACGCCAACGCGAAACCTTCACCGGCCTCATCGTCGGAAACGTGGTTTTTGCCCATGGCCAGCAGCTCATAATCGCCTTCGACAATTTCAATGCGGCACGCGCCACAGCCACCGCCACGACACCCGACCGGCACACCGGGCATATGCTGGCGTTCCATAGCAAACAAGACCTTTTCGTTTTGTGCACATTCGAACCGTTCACCAGACGTCAGGGACACACTAAACATCTTGGGGGACGGGTGTTGTTCGCCACTCACGCTTGGTATTCCTATTCAATTGCTTGATGTCGAAAACGGATCGACATACGGGCGATCATCGTCGGTATTTCACCGCCCCCTCGCATCACCCGAACAGGTGAAACATTTTGCACAAATTTATGCGCACTATTGCCCCCGGAAGGATGTGTCATGTTGCGCAAATATACGTATCTGCTGGCTTTGGCGCGCGAAGGCCATTTCGGACGCGCCGCCACGGCGTGCAACATCACCCAGCCGACCCTGTCCAACGCCATTCGCACACTGGAACAAACTTTAGATGTCAGCATTGTCGCGCGCGGTCAAAAGTTCCAAGGATTCACCGCTGAAGGCCAGCGCGTCCTCGAACACGCCCGGCGCACGGTGGCCGAGCACGAAGCTTTTTTGCAATCGCTGAAAGAAAACGACGCGGGCCTGAGCGGTGTAGCCAAAATCGGCGTCATTCCATCGGCCCTGCCAAGCGTGGCGCATCTGCTCGGCCCGTTTTCCGAACGCCACCCCCAAGTGCGGTTCACGGTGAGATCGATGAGTTCGCGCGAAATCCAACGCGGTCTCAACGAGTTCGATTTGGATGTGGGTATCACCTACGTCGACAACGAACCGCTGAGCGGTGTACGCACCACTGCACTGTATGAAGAGCGGTATTTTTTCATCACCCAGCGCAACGGTGCTGTCGACGACCTCAACACCATGACTTGGGCACGCGCTGGCGAGCATCCGTTGTGCCTATTGACGCCGGACATGGAAAACCGCCGCATCACCGACCATGCGTTTAAAGCCGCCGGGGTCACCGTCACGCCGGGGCTGGAAACCAATTCGCTGATCAACCTGTACACCCAGGTGCGTCACGGTCCGTGGTCGAGCATCGTCACCAACCAGCTGTTGAGCCTGATGAAGCCCGACCCGAACCTCATCGCCCTGCCCCTCACCGAACCGACGATAAAGCACACGGTGGGCCTTGTGCATGCGGATCGCACCCCGCCGTCACCCATCGCCAACGCTTTGGCGGGCATGGCGGTGTCCTTACACATTCCCACACCGATCACGGATGCTCTGCCTTGATAGGTTTTTTCTATCGGTCGATGAAAAAAACAAATTTGATCGCGCTTTTGTTTCACCCGACCCTGGCACCACTTTTAAAACGAAATTGGAGTCCTCCATGACAGGCCGCGCCGCGTGGTCGAAAGAGCGTGCCTCTTTGATCATCGCCAATCATTCCCATCAGCGCGGCGCATTGCTGCCCATGCTGCATGCCTTGCAAGACGAATTTGGCTGCATCGAAGACGCCGCCATGCGTTTGCTCGCGAAAGCCTTGAACCTGTCGCGCGCCGAGGTCCATGGCGTGGTGTCGTTTTATCACGACTTTCGCCGCACCCGCGCGGGCCATCACGTGATCAAGATCTGTCGCGCCGAGGCCTGCCAAGCCATGGGCGCGGATGCGTTGATCGCACACGCCGAACGCCATCTGTCCACCGCATTGGGAGGCACGACTGACGATGGCACCTTTAGCCTGCAAGCCGTGTACTGCCTGGGCAACTGCGCATTATCGCCTGCCGTCATGGTAGACACTGAGTTGCACGGTCGCGTCGATGCGACGCGCTTTGACGCGCTGGTCCGTGTCCAAAGAGAGGATCTGTGATGCGCGCGCAAACCATCTATATCCCCAAAGACGCTGCCGCCCTGTCCGTGGGTGCGGACGAGGTCGCCGACGCCATTTCGCTCGAAGCCCAGCGTCGTCGCCTTTCCATCGACATCGTGCGCACCGGATCGCGCGGCATGTTGTGGCTGGAACCGTTGGTCGAAGTGAGCTTGCCCGAAGGCCGGGTGGCTTACGGACCCGTCACCGTCAATGACGTGCCCGCACTGTTCGATACGGGCTTTCTCAGCGCTGCGGATCATTGGTTGAGCCTCGGGTTCACCGAAGAGTTACCCTATCTTAAAAACCAAGACCGTCTGACCTTTGCGCGCTGCGGGGTGATCGATCCGTTATCCATAGACGATTACCAAGCCCACGGCGGCTTCGCAGGTCTCAAGCGCGCACTGACCATGACCGCAGGCGAAATCTGCGCCGAAGTGCGCGAAAGCGGCTTGCGCGGGCGCGGCGGCGCGGGATTTCCCACCGGCATCAAATGGCAGACCGTACTAGATGCGCCTGCTGAGCAAAAATTCATCTGTTGCAATGCCGACGAAGGCGACAGCGGAACTTTTGCCGATCGCATGATCATGGAAGGCGATCCGTTTTCACTGATCGAAGGCATGACCATCGCCGCCTTGGCGGTGGGCGCAAGCGAGGGCTATATCTACATCCGTTCCGAATACCCCCACGCCATCGCCACCCTGCGCGCCGCCATCGCCATCGCGATGCGCAAAGGCTGGCTGGGCGATGGCCTGCACGGCACGGACCGTGAATTTCATCTCCAGGTGCGGGTCGGTGCTGGCGCGTATATATGCGGTGAAGAAACGTCGATGCTTGAAAGCCTGGAAGGCAAACGCGGGCAGGTGCGCGCCAAGCCACCTCTGCCCGCCTTGCAAGGCCTGTTCGGCCAACCCACCGTGGTCAACAACGTGCTTTCGCTGACCACCGTACCGGTGATTTTGGCCCGTGGCGCGGCGCATTATCGCGATTTCGGCGTCGGACGTTCACGCGGCACCCAGCCGTTTCAACTGGCCGGCAACATCAAGCACGGCGGTCTGGTGGAAAAGGCCTTCGGCGTCACCTTGCACGAATTGCTGTACGATTTTGGCGGCGGCACCGCGTCCGGGCGGCCCATTCGCGCGGTGCAGACCGGCGGGCCGCTGGGGGCTTATGTGCCGCCCAGCCTGTTCGACATGGAAGAGGATTACGAAGCCTTTGCCGCCCACGACGCCCTGGTCGGCCATGGAGGAATCGTGGTGTTTGACGACAGCGTCGACATGGCCAAACAAGCGCGCTTCGCCCTGGAATTTTGCGCCGTGGAAAGCTGCGGAAAATGCACGCCGTGCCGCATCGGCAGCCAACGCGGCGTCGAAGTGATGGACCACATCATTGCCGGTGAGCGTGTGGATGAAAACCTCATATTGCTAGACGATCTGTGTGAGCTGCTCACCGATGGCTCACTGTGCGCCATGGGCGGCCTGACACCGCTGCCGGTGCAAAGCGCGCTGAAACACTTCGCCGACGACTTCGCCCCCAAACCGCAAACGGAGGACAGCTGATGTTGAAGGACACCGATTTCGGCACGCCCAAATCGTCCAGCGATCAAACCGTCACCGTGACCATCGACGGGCGTACCATTAAGGTTCCCGAAGGCACTTCGGTGATGCGCACCGCCGCCCAAGCGGGTATCTCTATCCCCAAACTGTGCGCCACCGATTGTCTTGAAGCCTATGGATCATGCCGTTTGTGTTTGGTCGAGATTGACGGACGCAAAGGCACGCCCGCATCGTGCACCACCCCCGCGAGCGAGGGCATGCAGGTCACCACCCAAAGCCCCCGTTTGGCAAAATTGCGCAAAGGCGTTTTGGAACTTTACATTTCCGATCACCCACTCGACTGCCTGACCTGCGCCGCCAATGGCGATTGTGAACTGCAAGACATGGCCGGTGAAGTGGGTTTGCGCGAAGTGCGTTATGGGGATGAGGGCAAAAATCATCTCGATGCGCCGACCGACGCCAGCAACCCATACTTTAGTTTCGATGCGTCGAAATGCATCGTCTGTTCGCGCTGCGTGCGCGCGTGCGAAGAGGTCCAAGGCAGCTTCGCGCTGACCATCCAAGGGCGCGGTTTTGATGCCAAGGTCAGCGCCGGGATTGGGGAAAGCTTTCTGGATAGTGAATGTGTGTCGTGCGGCGCGTGCGTGCAACACTGCCCCACCGCGACGTTGATGGACAAAAGCACCATCGCACACGGCCAAGGGGAACACAGCGTTTCGACCACCTGCGCATATTGCGGTGTCGGTTGTTCGTTGAAGGCCGAAATGCAAGGCGAAACCGTGGTGCGCATGGTGCCCGACAAATCCGGCGGCGCCAACGCGGGCCATGCGTGCGTCAAAGGCCGTTTCGCGTGGGGCTACGCCACCCACAAAGATCGCATCACCAAACCGATGGTGCGCGATGCGATCACAGAGTCTTGGCGCGAAGTCAGCTGGCAAGACGCCATCGCCTTCGCCGCAACGCGCCTGAAAGACATTCAAGCCCGCCACGGTGCAAAGTCCATCGCCGGCATCACCTCATCGCGCTGCACCAACGAAGAAGTGTTCTTGGTGCAAAAGATGATCCGCGCCGCGTTTGGCAACAACAACGTCGATACCTGCGCGCGGGTGTGTCACGCACCGACGGGCTACGGTTTAAAAGAAACCTTCGGCACCTCGGCAGGTACACAAGATTTCAAGAGTGTTGAAAAGGCAGACGTGATTCTCCTGATCGGCGCGAACCCCACCGACGGACACCCGGTGTTTGGATCGCGCATGAAACGCCGTTTGCGCGACGGCGCGAAACTGATCGTCGCCGACCCACGCCAAATCGATCTGGTGCAAAGCCCGCACATCCAAGCACAGCACCATCTGCAACTGCGCCCCGGCACCAATGTCGCGATGGTCAACGCCTTGGCCCATGTGATCCTCAGTGAAGGTCTTGAAGACCGAGCTTTCATCGAACAGCGCACCGATCTTGAGGCCTTCAACGCGTGGCAAGCGTTCATCCGCCAAGACCTCAATAGCCCTGAAACCTTAGCGCCCATCACCGCCATTCCCGCATCTGAGCTGCGCGCCGCCGCACGGCTTTACGCCAAAGCGGACAACGGCGCGATCTATTATGGCCTGGGTGTGACCGAACACAGCCAAGGTTCGACCATGGTCATGGGGCTGGCCAATCTGGCGATGCTCACCGGCAACGTCGGGCGTGAAGGCGTCGGCGTCAATCCTTTGCGTGGCCAAAACAACGTTCAGGGCTCATGCGACATGGGCTCGTTCCCGCACGAGCTTAGCGGTTATCGCCACGTTGGCGATGACGCCACCCGCGCCGAATTCGAATCCGTCTGGGAAACGGCATTGGATGGCGAGCCCGGCCTGCGCATCCCCAACATGTTCGATGCGGCGCTCAGCGGTGAGTTGAAAGCGCTGTTCGTGCAAGGCGAAGACATCGCCCAATCGGACCCCAACACCCAGCATGTGCACAGCGCTTTGCAGGCGTTGGACTGCGTGATTGTGCAAGACCTGTTTCTCAACGAAACGGCGGCCTTTGCCCACGTGTTTTTGCCCGGCACCTCATTTTTGGAAAAAGACGGCACCTTCACCAATGCCGAACGGCGCATCAACCGCGTGCGCCCGGCGATGCGCCCCATAACCGGCAAACACGAATGGCAGGTCACCTGCGATTTGGCCACCGCCATGGGCTATCCCATGCACTACGATCACGCCGCGCACATCATGGATGAAATCGCAAAACTGACACCGACCTTCAAAGGGGTGAGCTTCGATGCGCTCGACCGGCTGGGCAGCGTGCAATGGCCGTGCAACGACGCGACGCCTGCTGAGGGCACGCGCATCATGCACCAAGACGGTTTCGTGCGCGGCAAAGGCCGTTTCATGATTACCGAATTCGTCCCCACCGAAGAGCGCGCCAGCCGCAGCTTCCCGCTGCTGCTGACCACCGGGCGCATCCTCAGCCAATACAATGTCGGGGCGCAAACCCGGCGCACGCCAAACACCGTCTGGCATGGCGAGGACGTGTTGGAAATTCATCCGCATGATGCCGAACAACGTGGCATTCAAGACGGCGACACGGTGTCGTTGGCCAGCCGCATGGGGGCGACGGCGCTAAGCGCACAAATTTCCGAACGCATGCCGCAAGGCGTGGTGTACACGACCTTCCATCACCCGCTCACCGGCGTCAACGTCATCACCACCGAGCGCGCGGACTGGGCCACCGATTGTCCCGAATACAAGGTCACGGCGGTGCAAGTGGCAAAGTCCAACCAACGGATCGACTGGCAGCGCGAGCAAGCGAGGGTTGTCACTGAGGTTGCAAAATAAAACCATGGGAACCCACGCGAAACCGCATACCGATCGTTCAGCCTTGTGCTCTGTTCTCGCCGCAGGCTCCGCCTTGCGTACCGGCCAGCGCGAACATGTGGTCGACTGGCAACTGGCCGAAGAAATCCCCGTGGCGTTTGTCTACAACACCATACCCCACGCGGTGATGATGGCGACCCCCGCCGATCTGCAAGACTTCGCGCTGGGCTTTTCCATCGCCGAAGAAATCATCGACCGTCCGGACGCCATCTTGTTGAGTAAAATCGAACACCACGACGCAGGGGTGCGGTTGTGCATCGCCGTGGACCCGGACCTGGTGGGGCGTGGGTTTTCCGCGCGTCGTTCCATGGCCGGGCGCACCGGGTGCGGGCTATGCGGGATTGAGGATTTAAAAAACGCCGTGCGCGAGCCCCGATCGAGGCCGTCACCGGCACCTCACATCGGACCTGAGGCCATCACCCGCGCATTTGACACCCTGCCCCACCACCAACCGATGAACGGATTGAACAAATCCGTCCACGGCGCTGGGTTTTGCGATGTTGAGGGCAACATTTTGATGGTGCGCGAAGACATCGGTCGCCACAACGCCTTGGACAAACTGATCGGCGCGCTTTACCGCGCGGATTTAAATCCAGCGCAAGGTTTCGTGGTGATGACCAGTCGGTGCAGCTTTGAGCTGGTGCAAAAGGCCAGTGCGGCGGGCATATCTTTGCTCGCCACCCTTTCGGCCCCAACCGCTTTGGCGGTCGACTTGGCCGAACGTGCAGGCCTGAGCTTGGCGGCCCGTGCCCAGCGGGGTGCAGTGGTGCGATTTCGATAAAAAAGCACCGCCAAAGACACCACTTATTTTTGAGAAAACAAAAAAACATCCCGCACACAGAACGGGTACACTACATAAATACCAACGCGATGCGGCCCTTGCGGCCATGAGAGAGGCAAACGGGTATGACAGTCTCCAACCAATCTGATACGACGGAGCAAGCTGAAGAGTTAACACAACCGACACTCGCTGATTTCAGCGAAATGGTGGCGCGTTTTTATGATGGACCGCTTGCGCAAGAACCTTCGTGGAAAGGCTCCCTAGACGCCGTGCGCAGTTTTTTCGCCGCAAACTACGCGGTGTCGATCTCGCGCATCCCCACATCACCCGGGCGATCTCGGACCACGTCGCACATCACCTACAGCGGCGTGCAAACCGTGCCCGATGTGAACGAGTTTTATAACGACAACTATTACGCCATGGATTTGTTCGTCAACTTGCCTCAAGACAAAGCCTATACGGTTGAAGATTTTGTCAGCGAAGACGAGTGGGAAAAGAACGCCTTTTATCAGCAGTTCCTGGCGCCGATGGATGTATTTCATGTGCTGGGTGTGGACATGTGCACGGCGGACGGCGGCGGGTGCCAAATTCGCATATGCCGACCGCAAAATGCGCCGAGTTTTTCCCCGTTGGACAAAGAATACCTGGAATTGCTTGTCGTTCACATGAAGCGCTGTGTCGAACTGCATGCCAAACAGTACGAAACCCAATCGACCAACCAACTGTTCGCCAGCGTGATCGACCGCTTGATGTTCGGCTCGATCATGCTCGACCAATACGGCTTTGTGCTGCACCAAAATAAAATTGCCGAGGACACCACCGCGCGCAAGGACGGTCTGTCGGTCACCAGCGGCAAAGTCCACGCCTTGATGGAAAACGACAACAAGGAACTGCAAAACCTGATCACCAACGCCTTGGCCGTTCACAGCCAAGACTTGCCCAACATCGTCAAAGCGTTATCCATCTCGCGCCCGCAAGGCGATTGCCCATTGGGCATTTTGGTGCGCAACGTGACCGCGGAATCGTGGGTTGAAGGCGACCGCAAAGCCGCCGTGGCGATCTTGTTCCGCGATCCTTTATGTGCGGTAGAAACGTCTCATGACGCGGTGCGCCGCCTGTTTGGCTTCACCCCGGCGGAAGCAGGTTTGGCAATGATCTTGGCCGATGGCAAAACCCTGGACGAAGCGGCGGCGGAACTGGGGGTCAGCATGAACACCGTGCGCACGCATCTCAAATCCATGTTTTTAAAAACCAGCACCACCCGTCAAACCGATTTGGTGCGGATGATCTTGGGCAGCGTCGCGACCATCTGTTAAGCCAAAAAAAACCCGGATCTGGGGTAGCAGATCCGGGTTAAGTGGGAGAATACCGATGAGCACTCGGTACTAGGTCATCACGGTCAAAAACTTATCGTTGATGACACGGTCGTGATAGAAAATGCCGCGCCCCGCTTCGTCGAACGTCCATTTGATCGGTTCGAAATCGGGATAGGCTTCATAACCGCCGCTGAAGGTTTCAAAACGATTGCCCGAGTTGTCGAAGGCATAGATGGTTGTGCCACGGGTGATGCCGTGACGGGTCGGACCGATGTCGATGGGCACACGGTTCATCGACATCAAGTCGGCGGCGCGCAGAACCTTTTCCCAGCTTTCCAACAGGTACGCAACGTGGTGCAGCTTGCCCGGTTCTTCATGACGGACAAATGCGATGTCATGCGCTTTGTTGGAGGTCGAAAGCCAGATCGCGAGGTCGGCATCACCGTCGGGCAGTTCGACATGTTCGACCAAGTAGAACCCGAGCACCTCTTCAAACAGTTTTTGCACTTTTTCGATGTCCGGCCCGTAAAGCAAGCAGTGATCCATACGCGTCGGTGCAATACCGATTTCCGCTTCGTTGGTCCAGGCTTCGGGGTTGGTGTAGCTCTGACCGTTACCCACGTCGGTCTTCTCAGCATACAGCTCGATCAGATGGCCACTGGGAATTTCAAAGCGCACGCGCTCGCCGGTTTCCAACAGATCACCAGCCGGAACGCGTTCGGTTTTGACGCCATACGCGTTCAAATCGGATTCGAACTTGTTCATCGACGCCACGTTGTCGACCTTGAAGGCAAAGAAATCGATGCCCGCTTGATCGGCTTGACGCAAGATCACGCTGTTGTGGTCGCGCTCGTCCCAAGCCTTGAAATAGACCCGGCCCATTTTATCGGTGCCCATGTTTTTCAGGCCCAAAACGGTGCTGTACCACTCAACGCTTTCTTTCAGATCGAGCACACGCAGCTGAACGTGCCCCGGCCGTAAAATTCCAGTCAATGCCATCGCTAAGTTACCTCCTGTCGTTGGTTTCTATTTCACGTCCCCGTCATGGCCGAGCACCTCATCCGGGGCCAGGTTCATGATCCGGGTGAATAGTTTTTTGTAAGCGTTGGTGGTATCGAGATCGAAGCAAGGGTCGCCGTTTTCGGCAAATGCCGCCGCGACTTCGTCCCAATCATCCGCACTCAAATGTTTCATCGCCGCCGGGATCACCACCCGTTCTTCCAAACTCATATGTGCCCACACGGCCTCGGCGAAGGCATCCACAGCTTTGGATAGATCGGCGAACGCGGATTGGCCTTCGCTGGCGAACCGTTCCAGGCTGGTTTCCAGCACATCGACCAGTTCCAGTTCACGTTTGTGTTGACGTTCCAACTCATCCAGAACGTCATCGACCTCATGGGTGTGTGCGCGCAATTTGCGAAACAGATACATCTCTTCTTTGGGGTGATGCAGGGTTTCGGGAAAATCGTGGATGTAACGCATAATGGCGCGAAACAGCGCGATGTCGGGCTGATTTGCACCACTGTGTACGTCTTGCACCAAATAGCGCAGCGCGTGGATCACCGCCGACAGCGACAAGTGTTCTTGATGGATCGTCACCACCGCCGGATTGAGCTTCCATTCGCCATGGTTGCTTTCGACCATGCTAACCAGCACCGGAATGGGTGAATGGGCGAGCACCTTTTGGGTTTGCGAACCCAGCACCAACGCCTGCAAGCCACGTCGACCATGAGACGCCATAAAGATCAAATCGCAGCCTTGCGCCTTGGCGGCTTCGATGATCGCCTCATAAGGACGGTCCGCCGTGCGCACGATGGATTGGCATTCGACTTTTTTCATCCGCGCTTCGGCTTCGGCTTGGGCGACGTAGCCCTTTGCTTCCCCCGCCGCGTGCTCCACAAAACCGCCTGGGTTGAGGGTGCGTTCCAAGGCCCCCCCGTCGGTCGCGCCATAATCGCGACGCGCCGACAAGAAGGTCACCTTGGCCCCCAAAGATCGGGCAAACTCCACAGCCTTGCCAACCGTCTCGACCGACAAGTCGGAACCGTCTGTGGGTACGAGCAAATGACGATACATACGTCTTTCCGATCTCAGTTCGTTTTTATGCGTCTGCGGTCAGTTCGCGGTGAATGTCCGCCCACATGGACCCGGACTTGCGCGCGCCTTCCAGATAGGGCTCGGGCACGATGTGATACGGCGGGCGGATCGGGCCGGTGGAAATCAAGCCGCCGGCTTCCATGCGCGCCTTTTCCAGGCCGATGTTGTAGGTGGAAAACTCTTTAAAGCTGCCGTTGGGAAACAACGGTGCAGCCGTTGCGCCAAGGCGACCGTTGAAGGCTTTAGCCTTGCTCCAATCTCCGGACTTGCGGGCCTCGGCGACCAAGTCGCGCAACGTGGTGGTGACGGACGGACCGCACACCGCGCCGCTGCTCCAAAACGCATCGATGAAATCGTCGGTACGTGCGGCGGAATAATAATCGAAATCGATCGGCAACAGCTTGATTTGGCCCTGGGTCAAGTGCAAGTCGGCAGCCAGCTGGCCAATGCCCAGATACTTCGCCGTGACCACTTGGCGCACTTGCGCGACTTGGGCCCAGAACGGACGCGGGAACTCAAACTTGAACGCTTCGGGGTTGGCGTAGACCGCGATGTTCATATCCGGCACCGCTTCGGCAACGTCTTTGTAGAATTGCACCGCGACCGGAACGCTGGGCGCGCACCACATCGGAATGCCCAACATGGTGCCGTCGGCGCCTAAGTCGTGGGCATACTTGGTCATTTCGATGGTGTCGCGGGTGTTCATGCCCAAGGTGCCGACGAACAGCGGCACGCGACCGCCAACGGTTTCGACCAAGGTGCTCATGAACAGCTTTTTTTCGTCCCACGTCATGGTGGCGCTTTCGCCCAAGGTGCCCATGGACAAGATGCCGTTGACACCGGAATCGATCAGCATGTTGACCATGCGTGCGGTTTCATCGACGTCCACCGTGTTGGTGGCGCGCCAATCGCTGGCGTCGGGTTTTGAGGGGCTTGGGATAATCGCCCATGCACCTTTGATGTCGTTGACTTCCAGTAGGCCTTGACGAGACATATATTCTTTTCCTTTTTCGGGTCGTAATTTGCTCAGAGTTTATCGGCGGGGGTCGTTGGCGGTCGGGGGATCAAACCGGGGGGCACTGATCCCCCGAACCGCCAGGACACGCTTCACCTGAGCACCGCACACGCGGTATGATTTTGCACAACAACGGTGCTTAGCAGATCGGTGAAACGTCCTCAGCACCGAGCAACATCGAGCCCAAGTTGATGGCCATGCCCTCAACGTGCATCGAGATATGATTGGTGCCCGCCAAGACGTTGCGCAAAACAGCCTGCATATGATTGTCGAGCATGATGCCGCGCGCGCCGGTGGCTTTGTACAGCAACAGCACCGCGTCTTCGCAATCCTTGCCGCACTGTGCGGCTTCGGCCATGTAATGCATGCGATCGGGCACCGGAATGGCTTCGCCGCGTTCGATAAAGTCGGTCATTTCGAACACGACCTTTTCCAAACGCGCAATCGCGCCGCGCACCAACACCGTGGCTTTACCCAGACGGGCGCGCACGAACGGATCTTGGGTCGCAGGCGCACGGCCCGCCCCCATGTCGAAGCTGCCAACCCGCGCCCCCATTTGCTCGGTCAACTCATCCAAGCCGCCACGCGTGCCGCCGATGACGGCAGAGGCGACGCAGAAACCAAACGCCACCCAGAACGGATAACGGTAATGCTTGGGCAATTGATCTTGGCCGAGCATCAGGTGGGCTTCGATCAGGCTGTGGGTGTGACTGTCGGGCACGAAGACGTCGTTGATCTGAATGTCTTTGCTGCCCGTCCCGGCCAAACCAAATGTATTCCACGATGACGCATCGATTTCATAGTCGGACACCGGCACCATGCACACCCGGTAATCGGGGCGTTCTTGGCCGGGCATCTGCACCATACCGCCAACCACAACATGCTGGGCGTGGTCAATGCCGCTGCAAAAACGCCAGCAGCCGTTCAGCTTATAGCCGCCATCGACCTTTTCCATCTGACCCAGCGGCGCATAGGACGACGCGACCAAGGCGTCTTGATCGTCGCCCCACACCGCATCGCAAGACTCCTTGCCCATCATGTAAACTTCATAGCTGTGCAGCGCCAAAACCATCAGCACCCAGCAGCTCGACATGCAGCCGCGACCGACTTCGTGCAACACACGATACAACGTCAGCGGCGACATGCCGTAACCGCCATATTCGGTCGGCTGGACGATTTTGAAGAATCCCGCCGCGCGGAAATCGTCAATGGTTTCCTGCGGAACGGAACGCAAGTCTTCGCATTGCTTGGATCGTTCTTTAAGCACCGGGATGAGCGATTGGGCGCGAGCGATCAGCTCACCTTCGGTTGGCGTATCTACGGTTTTGGTTTGCGCAAGCGGCATAAAGCTATCCCCTAAAGTCTTTGGTCACTCAGACACCGGTTCTGATTTTTAGTTGTTGAAGGAAGGATATTTGTCAGCTCCTCCCACGGTCATCACCCAATCGGGTGATATCGAAATCGCACTTAAATAGTTTTTTCCACATTTGCCGGTTTCAGCAAAAAGAACGCCAACGACGGCAGCAAAACCAACGAGCCGATCATGTTCCAAAGGAACATGAACGCCAGTAAGATCCCCATGTCGGCTTGAAACTTGATCGGCGACCACACCCAGGTCATCACCGCGATGGCGAGCGTGAAGCCCGTCAGCATCACCACCCGCCCGGTAAAGCGCATGGCGACGTGATAAGAATGCGCAAGTGTGTCGCCTTGACGCAGGCTGTTGAGCATCACCGTCAAGACATACAGGGCGTAATCGACGCCGATGCCGACGCCCAGCGCGATCACCGGCAAGGTGGCGACTTTCACACCGATGCCCAAGCCCACCATCAAGGCTTCGCAAAGGATCGACGTCAGCGCCAATGGCAAGATCGCAACCACCACCGCGCGCCATGAGCGGAACGTCACCCAGCACAGCAGCGTCACCGCGCCGTACACCCACAGCAACATGGTGTTAGTGGCGTCTTTGACGACAATGTTGGTCGACGCTTCGATGCCCGCACTTCCAGCCGCGAGCAAGAATTCGACGGTGTCGTCGTTGTGCTCAGCAGCGAAGCCTTCGACATGGTTGACCACCCGGGTGAGCGTATCGGCCTTATGGTCTTTGAGGTACACATACAACGTCAACAAACTGCATTGCTGATTGAACATTTCACGCGGCGCGCGGGTCTGGACCGAGCCCAATGCGCCACGGTTGGCGATCAGCTCGAACCATTTGAAGTTGCCTTCGTTGTAGCCAACGGTGAACAGCTTTGACAACGCCGCCATGGAATTGGTTGAATCGACACCCGGCAGTTGTTCCAACTCCCACGCCAATTGGTCAACCTTGGACAAGGTGGTGTATTCGGTGCAGCGATCTGGTGGCGTGCGGACCATCACCACGAACACGTCGCTGCTGGCCATGTAGTTGCTGACCATGAACGCATTGTCCATGTTGTAGCGGGAATCGGGGCGCAGTTCCGGCGCGCCGGGGTCCAGGTCGCCGATTTTTAAATGTTGACTGACGGCGAAGCCGCCCACCGCCAACACCAAGCCGACAGCGACAGTGGCGGGGGCCCAGCGGCGCGACGTGAAGTTTTCCAAAAATACAAACAGGCCGTTTTTCTGGCCCGCGTCACTGGCTTGTTCCAGCTTCAAGCAGCGCTGGGCCGCGCGCGTGCTGACGCCGACGTAAGACAGCAAAATCGGCAACAGTATGAGATTGGTGAAGATCAACACCGCGACGCCGATGCTGGATATCAACGCCAGATCTTGGATGACTTCGATATCGATGATCAACAGCACCGCAAAGCCGACCGCATCACACAACAACGCCGTCATGCCGGCGACGAACAACCGGCGAAAGGTATAGCGCGCCGCCACCACCCGGTGGGTGCCGCGCCCAATGTCTTGCATGATGCCGTTCATTTTTTGCGCACCGTGGCTCATACCGATGGCGAAGATCAAAAACGGCACCAAGATCGAATACGGATCCAACTCAAAATCCAACAGCACCAACAAGCCCATCTGCCACGACACCGCGACCATCGAACACGCCATCACCAACAAGGTGCTACGCATGCATCGGGTGTAGCCGAACAGAACCACCGTCGAAATCACCGCCGCGACGCCAAAGAACATCAACACCTTTTCCAAACTGTCGATCAGGTCGGCGACGATCTTGGCGAAGCCGGTGACGTGAATGCGGATGTTGTCGTTTTGATACTTTGCGCGCAGCTGTTCGATTTGATCACCAAACGCGCTGTAATCCAGCGGTGCGCCGGTTTCGGGGTTATAATCAAGCAACGGAATGAAAATAATCGAAGAGCGAAAATCCTGCGCAATCAGCCGCCCGATTTCACCGGATCGCTCTACGTTGGCGCGCAACTGACCGAGGCTTTGCGGTGAGCCATCAAACCCATCCGGCACCACCGTGTCGCCATCTAGTCCCTCCTCGGTGACGGCGGTCCAGCGTGTGGTCGGCGTCCACAACGATTTCATATAGGGCCGGTCGACGCCCGGCAGCAAAAACACTTCGTCATTGATGCGGCGTAATACGTCCATGTATTCGGCGTCGAAGATGGTGCCGTTTTCATTTTTAACCGCGATGCGCACCGCGTTTCCCAGGCCTTTAAGGTCGTTTTTATTTTCCAAATAATTCGCCACGTACGGGTGCGAGGTGGGAATCATCTTTTCGAAACTGGCGTTGAGTTTGATATCCATGGACTGCCAGCCCAAAAACAACGAAGTGAACAGACAAAACGCCGCAACCCATATCCGATTGTTGAATAACAACCGCTCAGCCAGCGAACCCGATTGCGGATCGAAATCCGCAATGCTGCTGATGACGGGGTGTTGTTCTTTTTTGGGGGTGTGCAACGCAAGTGCCTCCAAGACGTGGCTGACGGGTTATACAGCCGTTGTTATTGGTTTTGAGAACCCAAATCGATGCGCAGCAAGCCGCGCAAACTGCCGATGACGATCGCGCCGTCGTCGGTCTCAACCACACTGGTCGCGGGCAACGGTTGGCGCATCGGTTGCGGCGTGAAGCCCTGCCCATGACCCAATCCGATGAACACTTCACCCGATTGACTGACCAGCGCCATCGCGCCGCCTTTCAGCCGCACGCCGTCACTGATGGACACCTGACTGGCGATGTCGACCTTGGACCATGTCGCGCCACCGTCGGCGCTGCGATACGCGTTTGCGCGCAATCCGAAAATGATCACTTCGCCAAGTTCGCCCGCGACGAGACCGAAATAACTGCCTTCATAAGGCGTTTTCAACGCTTTGAAATGATGACCGGTTCTATCGGATTTGAGCAGCACGCCCTGCTCGCCGACAATGTAAATGTCCTCGCCGACCGCATGGATGCCGTACAGGTGCATGGCATTGGGATTGTCCACATGCGCTTGCCAAGATTTCCACGTTTTGCCTGCGTCGTCGGTGCGGAAAATCAGGTTGTACGCGCCGATGACAAAACCGGTGGTTTCATTGACGAACAAAACATCCAAAAACGGTTTGTCGGGACCGTCGCTGACCAGGTACTGCGCTTCCCTGAGCGCACGCCCTGCCCCTTCGGGATCGATGGCGGCGCGTTCTTCAGCGGCTTTCAAGGCCAATGCGGCGGCTTGTTGTCCGTCCAACTGTTTGGTCCAGGTTTCGCCGCCGTCACCGGTGTGTAAAACGATGCCGAAATGACCGACCGCCCAACCGTTGGATTGCGACACGAACTGCACCGCGGTCAAGGCAACCGATACCGGTGTGTTGACCTGGCGCCAATTCACCCCGGCATCGTCGGAGAGCAGGACGATGCCCCGCTCTCCCACCGCGACCAGACGCTCCCCCGCATTCGCGACCGATAAGATCGCTGCGCTGGTAGCACGGACGCTGACGACCGCTGGCGTTTCCAATACCGGAAACGCATCGGCTGCCGGTGCCGTAAAACCTACGGAGGGGAGGATACCGAAGAACGGCACCAGCAGCCAAACGGGTAAGCGAAAGCGCTTCATCGAGCCCCCAAGTTGGCCAATTCGCCAGGGCTAAAGAAGCTTTTGCGCAAACGCTTGATCGGCGCGTATTGACGCGGTTGTTCATTGGACGCGGCGTTGTGGAAATACGCACCCGTTTGCAGGTTGTACGTGCCCCAGTTGACCAAGCCCGTGAGCACCGGAATGTCCGGAGCCAGCAAAGTCAGCGCATAGTTCAAACGCCAGATTTTGCCTTGAGCGTCCCAACCGTCTTGCAACAAGATTTGCCACGTGTCTTCGTCAATGTAGTACGTGCGTTTGGGCACCACGTGACGTTTATCTGACTTCAAGGTTGCTTCGACCACCCACACGCGGTGCAGTTCCCAGCGCACCAAATCGGGGTTGAGGAATTTCGGACCGATCAGTTCATCGACGGTGGCGTTGGCGGCACGGTTGTTGTTGTAAGGAACGTACATTTCCTTTTTGCCAACCAGCTTCAAGTCATGACGGTCGATGGGACCGAGCAACATGAACGCTTCGTCGAACAGACCAATGCCCGAGGTCACGAAGTCCGGCGTGTCATAAGAAATCGTCGGCGCTTTGCGTACCCGGCGTTGACCGACCAGATATTGCCAAATGCCACGGGCGTTCTTTTCCATATCGACGGGTTCGTGCAGCAAGATCGCTTCACCGGCTTTGGACACCGGTGCGCTGGTCAGCAAACGGGCGCGTTTGTAATAGCCATCGAAATCTTTGACTGTGCCGTCTTGGAAATAGTACGGACGTTGATCGTATTCCTGTGCTTTGGTCGCCATAATGCGGTTGCCATCGCGTGTCACCACGTGGGTGATCATCGGAAATTCGATGGTTTCACCCTGCCATGCGAGGCGATGATTGATAATCGCTTCGTAACCGTTTTTGACGATGGGAAACGGAATGCCGCCGTAAGCGCCCTCGACGCCTTGCTTGTCGGCGGACAATTTCGCCCGCGTCGCATTCTTGAAGGTGTTGTCGTAAACCCACTGCGGCGCGGATGCGGAACGATGGGTCGGATACACATCGACGCGGAAGTCAGGATACTTACGCAACATCTCTTTGACGCCGTCGCTCAGCTTGTCGGCGTGTGCGGCCACGTTCGCACCGGTAATCGACAAACGCGGTTTTTCACCGGCGAAAAAGTCCGGGCGCGGCGTGCCGCTTTTGTAATCCGCGGGCACTTTGGTGTAGCCACCATCCCACGCGGGGATGGTGCCGTCCGCATTGCCTGCGCGTTCGCCGCCCAAGGGGGTCAGCTCCGTGTTGAGCTTGGCCGCTTCTTCAACCGAGGCGGAAAATGCGTTATGCGCGAAGCTCAGCGACACCAGCGCCGCGATGGCGGGCAAGGTCAGTTTTTTGCTCATAAGGGTATTCATTGGACATATCTCCGTAGTGGGACCGTCAAAAGGCGCGCTTGATGTTCAGGGTCACGAAGTCCCTGTCTTTGAGCGCTTGATCGAAGGAAAGTTGGGCACCTTGGGTTGTCCCCAGCGTTTCGAGGTAGGTCCCCGTTCTACCGAAGTACCCGATATAGTTGATGCCGAATTCCCAATCGCTTTGGTACGTGCCTTTGAGTCCCAAGCGGAAATCACCACCATCGGAAGTGCCGCCGTTAAAGTTGGCGACCGCCGAGGAACGACCGGCGAAGTTGTAGCCAACCCCCATCGGCACTTCGAGATCGAGCCCCGGAAGAACCTGGAAGTAAGCCGGTGAGAACAACACCCGCAGCGAAGACGCATTGCGCGTGGTGTTGGTGTCCAAGGCCGAACGGTTACGCGTCACGCTCATGGTGCGGTTGAAAGCATATTCACCAACCACCGAACCGCCGTCCCACAATGAGGACGGTTCCAACACCGTGATCGCGGACACGTTCAAATGACCGGTGCGCCCCACTGCATAAAGCGGATTGCTGGCGTTGTCGCCGGTGCCGGTGCCCAGACCACCTGTGCCGGTGTTGGCTTGAGGATCACTGTTCAGTGGCGCATTCCAACGCACGGAGCCTTCCGCCGCAACGTTGATGTTGCCGATCGAGGTGGTCGCGCTGGCGCCCGCCGTCTTGACGTTTTGCGCATACATCCAACGGTATTGGGTTGGAATGATCCCTGCGGGACCTGCGTTGACGAAGGCTTCGTTGTACATGGCCGTCGGGGTCTTGGCGTGATAGTTCGCGCCGTAAAAACCGAACTGCCAATCACCGTCGCCCGGCGACGCCAGCATTTGCACGCCGAATTGACCGGCGTCGCGAGGCTTCTTATCGGCGTTGGGGGTCGAGCCATTTGTGCCCGGCGTGGCGATGTAAAACTCGTTACCCGGACCGACGTAATCGGACGTGCTCAAATAACTGCCGACGCCGGGAATTTTCGAATCGCGCCATTTAAATTGATAGTACGCGCCCAATGAAATTTCAGGCGACACCTGCATGCTGGCCGACACTTGTTCAGTGGGACGCAGAACGTCTTTAAACTTGGTGCCCGGAAGACTGATCATCTTGACCAGATCGATCGGACCTTGGGCTTCGGCAATGCCGTTCGCGCCAAAGAACACCGTTTCGCCGTAAACCAACGAATGCTTGCCCAAACGCAACGTCACCGGCACTTCACCCGCATCGAACTTACCCCACGCAAAGGCGTCGAGAAGCTCGGCGTTTTTGCCGTGCTGCTTTTGTGTCGCATTGGGAAAGCCATTGGACGAAAGGCCCGGCTGGGTGCGGTTGGAGGTGTTGGGCGAGTTGTGATCGGTGTTTTGATTGTAGATGCGATCGTACCAAGCCGCACCACTGAGGCGCACGCCGTAATCCCAAGTGCCGACTTCGAGTTCCGTCAACAGATCGACGCGTTCGGAAATCACGCCTTTTCCAAAGTTGCGGTCACCGTCGTCTTGGTTGGAACCAAAATCAACATTGTTGCCGCCGACGTTGGCACCGGTCAGTTTGTTGGAACGATCTTTCACGCGAAATGCCGTGCTGACATTTACGGTGTTGTCCCAACGCACCCTAAGATCGGGGTTGCCGGTGTCGATTTCCGCCGCTTGAACCGACGGCGCGACGATCAACGCGACCGCCGTCATTGCCGTATGGCGGCGCATGAAGTTTAAAAATTTAAGTACGTTCACTAAACGTCCCTCCCTACCAGGTCGTATTTACACATGCTCAAAGCCGGTTTGTTCCCAGTTGACCGGCCGTTGCAAAACGGATTGCATGAAGGCGAATGGCTTTATGTTTTTGCTTTTATTGATGCCGTTCGCACGATCCGCACCGATGGAGAGACGAACGGTTCTCCATCGGTGCGGGGTGTTTTTAATCACGCGGCCAAGAAGCCCTGAACCAGATCGAAGGTCTGATCGAGCTGTTCCATCTGCGGGATGTGACCGCAGTTGTCGATGATCTCGACCTTGGCGTTCTTGATCTTGTTGCCGAACTCTTCGGCGTACACGACCGGAACCAACGCATCGTCCTTGCCCCAAATGACAAGGGTCGGTGTGCTGATGCGGTGCAGACGCTTGCCCAAGCCTTGATCTGGGAACGGCCACAGGAATTTGCCCGTGCAACCCAAGGTCCAAACCACGTGCCCGACGTGGGCGGGAATGTTTTCCGGATTGGTCGGCAACGCGAACATCGCTTGTGCGGCGGGGATCGACGGGTCTTTGAATAAGAAACCCGGAACCTTTTCCGGCGGTGCGCTGTACAGGTCCGCCGTCATGACCGGGGCATCGTCACGCCACAGACCCACCGGGTCCAAGCACACCAAGTTGGTGAACATATCGGTGTAATGCGCCGCCATGTCGCAAGCGACCATGCCGCCCATCGATTGGCCGACCGCGACCGCGTCGCTGACACCCAGCTTTGCGAGCACTTCTTGATAAATCAGAAGCAAGTCCCAATAGGTGTCGACCTTGTGAATGGCGTACGGATCACCGAACGAGGTGCCCGGCATTTCCGGTGCATATACGGTGTAGCTTTCGCTCATGCGGTCGAGGAATTCATCCCAATACAAACCGGCGGCGGGGTGGAAATAAACCAGCGCGGGGCCGTTGCCGGCCACTTTGACCTTAAGATCGATTTGATCGTCCCAAACCTTGACCACCTCTTCGCGATCAGGCCCTTTGATTGAAATCTGGTTTGTCATTTAGCGTCTCCTAGAATCTGTTGGCTGTGAGGGCTGCGCGCGCGTTACGACTGCACGCCGGTGGGCCACCAGTGATGATCCCAACCTTCGTCTTCCCAAATCCCCTTGAGGTCCGGGATGACCTTTTCGGCCAACAGAGAAATGTTTTTCTTGGTCAGTTCATGCGGCATGGAGCCGTGTTGAACCATCAGCACCAAGTTGCCGATGCGGAAATTTTTGACCAGCTCTGCGAGCTGCTCTTTGACCGTTTCCGGGCCGCCAACGATGCAGGCCTGATTGTCGACCAGCTCTTGGTATTCAATGTCACGCATCTTCATCACCAGACCGAAGTCGCCCGGATCCTTGACGATGTGTTCGACACCCTTGATGTCCATGTAACCGGGCAGACCCAGGCCTTGAATGGGGATCGACCCCAAACCATTGCGGAACGCCGCTTCGACGTGCGGCTTGTACAAGCGGTGCGCTTCTTCGTCGGTTTCACCAACGGCGACACACTGAACGAAGGCCAAACGGTTGGGATTGCGATCACGACCGTTTTCTTCGCACATGTCCCACCAACGATCGAAGATACGTTGACCGGTGAGCTTGGGTCCAAACCAGCTGAGGTACAAAAATGCGTCGTCGTTATCGATGATGTTTTGAAACGTTTTGGGGTTGCCGATCGCCGGCGCCCACACCGGCGGGCGTTCTTGCGCCGGACGCGGCCAGATGTTGACGTAGGGGTGTTTGTTGTACTTGCCGTTGAACGCAAAGACGTCCTTGCGCGACCAAGCCTGTTCGATCAGGTCACGGTTTTCAGCAAAACGCGCGCGGGTTTCAATCGGCGGCACACCGTTGTTTTGATTGGCGTCGAAACTCAGCGCCACCGGGAAACCGGCGATCAAACGACCACCACTGATTTGATCCAAAACCGCGTATTCTTCGGCGATGCGCAGCGCTTCTTTGGATTTACCCAGCGAACGACCGACGTTACAGATCGCAACATCCAAGTTTTCAGCCTGCGTGGCATAGGCCAACGCCGCCATTTGCAGGTTCGGGTTGGGCAGAATGTCGTAAGCCGCTTGGCCGTGCTCGGTGGTGGCGAGACCATCGAAACCGGAACGCGCGGCATGCATCATTTCGTCCAGAAAGTTGACGTGATACTCGTGCATTTCCGAGGCTTTGACCAACTCGTTATACGGCGTATCGACCACGGAGTTGTGCTTTTGCGCGAAGTCGGACGGTAAGTTCCGATACGGCATCTGTTGAAATGAAAGGACCTTCACTGTGATGTCTCCCAACCTATATTTTTAAATGTCGCCCTAAAAACGCACCGCGTTCGGGGCTGAAATTTCGATCGATCCGAGGATCGGACCTCAGGCGTTAAGCGACCGCATCAAGCGGCGAGGTGGTCGCATAGCTGCCATTGACGTAAAGCAAGGGATTGACGGTTTCCGCGACGCGGATCTCGCTGACCTTGCCGATGAAAATCGTATGGGTGCCGTATTCGAACTGACCGTCCTTGGTGCACAGCAAGCTGGCCAAGCCGTCTTCCAGATACGGCACGCCATCTGCGCTGGCCCCCCAGCGACCGACGCCGAACCGCTCATCGCCTTGCAGCTTTCCACCGCACGCCGCCGACAGTTCGGTTTGCTCGGCATTCAAGATGTTGATGCAAAACTGTTCGCCGCCCGACATGGCGTCATGAAACGGCACCGCGCGATTGACGCACACCAACAGCGACGGTGGATCCATCGACAAAGACGTCACCGCCGTGGCGGACATGGCGTGCTTGCTGTCGCCATCGCCCGTGGACACGACGCAGACCGATCCGGCCAAGCGGCGCATCGCTTCCTTCATCGCGGTTTGCAGGTTTTCTTGTTCGTTGGACATGATGTTTCTCCAGTACAAACGGCGGCTTTCTAAGCGGTGGCTTTGGATGTTGAAAAGCGCTCAGCCAGATAGGCTTCGAGCATGAACAGGCGGTCGTTGCCCCACCACATATCGTCGTCGATGGTCATCGTCGGCACGCCGAACACGCCCCTGGAAATGGCCTCATCGATGCTGGCTTGATAGGCACTTTCACCGTCCTCAGACTCGACATAAGCGAGAAAGTCGCTGGGATCGAAATCCAGGCTCAACGCCAACTTGCGCAACAGTTCGACATCGTCGGGCGCACCGCTTTCGCCCCAAGTCAGGCGGTAGGCTTGATCGACGTAATCATCGAAGCGGCCTTTTTGCTGGGCGTAAAACACCCCCTTGTTGAGCTTGGCGGTGTTGACGTTGCCGATGAAGCCAAACGGAAGTCCGTACAAATCGGCCCACCGTTTGAGGTCCGTCACCAAGTACTTCAACTTGACCGGCATCTCGCGGTTCGACGGACCGGTGTTGCCTACCGCCAACTTGGCCTTGGCGAGATCGATCGGCTTGTAGGTGATCTCACACGCATATTCAGCCGCCGTGGCCACCAAACGGTGACGCGCCAAATAGGCGAACGGGCTCATGAAATCGAAGTAAAAGTCGATATTGGTGCTCATCGCTTTTCCTTAAGCCGCCGTCAGTTCCATGTAACCGCAGCCACACACCCATTCGGGAACGGCTTCATAAGCGATCAGCTCTCCCTTCAATGCGCCCATGGCGCCCATGGCGCAGATCCAGTTTTTGATCTCCAGACCGCCATTGCCGCCTTCGGTGACAATCTCTTCATCGCTGATGTCGATCAGGGACTGAACATCGCCCTGCTCCACGCAGGAAATAATTTTCTGATCCCACTCTTCATTGACGCGGCCCATTTCGGCCATGCCGACCCAGTGGCTAATGCCACCGGTACCGAGGATCGCAACGCGCTCATCACCGCCCCAGGACGCGACCGCCTTGCCGATCACTTCACCGATCTGGTGGGCGCGCTTGGACGAGATCACCGGCGCGATGCCGGAATTGATGTAAACCGGAATGGACTTCACGCCCCCGACCGGCTTGACCGAATAGTGAATCGGAATAACGCCGGAATGATCGAGCATCAGCGTCTTGGACACCGCCCAATCGACACCACTGTCAAAACCGACCTGCATGATGTGCTCGGCCAGTGCGGTGTTGTTTTCGATGGTCGAACGCGGTATTCCGACCCACGGCTCAATCGGGCCTTCGACATCGCCGATGCCGATCATGCATTGGGGAACGCAGCCCGGGCCATGCAGGGTATAGTGATCGTCACCGATCACCACCACGGTATCGACGTTCAATTCACGAATGCGCTCGGCAATGCGGGCAAAGCCATCCATGCAGTTGGTGCGCTTTTCTTCGGGCGGGGCCATCGGGGCCGCTGCGATCAAAGGGTCATGGGGCATCATGAAACCGGCTACGATTTGTGCCACTGTGCTCTCTCCTAAATCAGTCTTGGCTTTTGGGGGCTCGGCATGCGCGTTGGCGCATTACTGGCCGGCGGGGGTGTTCATGCGGCGCATGTATTCCGGCATTTCTTCTTGGCCGCGAACCGCCATCCAAGAAATCATCGTCAGCATCGGGCTGACACCCCGGTCCGTCATGGTGCGCACGTCCCAATCTTTGAGGATGTCTTTTTCATCGTCGGCGAGTTGGTACTCGCCCAGCATCGCGTCGGGCGCGGATGCGAACGCTTCTTTTTTGTGTGGCATCGCCATCAAGTCCCACAGGACTTTTTCGACCGTATGAATACTCAACTGTTCTCCCCTTTCGCGTTTTAGGGCTTTCGCCTTGGTGCGGATTGATGCGTGTTAGGCTCATCCTCCGCATTTCAAGGGGGCGGCACATCACCCGAACAGGTGAAACGCGAGGCCCCTTGCGCCTTGGTGTGTGAACACCCGCCGCGCGCCGTTTCATTCCCAGGTAAACCAGCAACACAAACAGGTGCTCACGCTGCCTATCCTCACGCCACAAACAAAAACGCACATCACCTGAACGGGTGACGTGCGTTTTTGGGGGTGTTATCGGTTCGCAAAAAGGGGGGCGAGCAAAATGGGCAGCGTGAACTGAAGGGGGCGGTTTTTAGACCCCGTTATAGATCGGGCGCGGTCAGCAGGCCGCTCATCAAACGGTCCACGGGGGCGTAGTCATCGGTGAGCACCGGCACGTCCCCCGCCAACGCACGCCTGCGCAAGTCCGCATCAGGCCAGCGCACCCAGGTGCGCTCCAGCCCCCGCGTGGCAACGAGCACCGGCTCAGCACCAGGGCTGGTGGAGGCCACCACGACAAATGTGACGCGTCCGCTTTGTCCCATTTGCGCACGTTCGGCCCACACCTCGACATGGCCGAAACGGGTACCCAAGGTGCGCGCCAAGCTCAGTAAAAAGCGCGGGTCATCGCCGTTATCGACCGTGTTGATGGCATAAAAACCACCTGGGTTGAGGCGACGCACGACCTGTTCGGTGAATTCTTGGCTGACCAGATGGGCGGGAATCGATATGTCATGAAAGGCGTCACCGAACACCACGTCGAAGGCGGGTTCAAGCGGCAGAGATTGCAAATGCGTGCGGGCGTCTTGATGGGCAATGTGCAAACCCGGCGCACCTGGATCGAACCACAAGTGATCTGTCGCCACGCGGGTCACGGCCGGATCGATTTCCGCCACCACCAAATTGGCCCGCCCCTGAAACTCTGCAGCCCAAGCCCGCGGCAGTGTAAAACCGCCGCCGCCGATGAAGTACGCGCTCCGCACCCCATCCCTGAATCGGGCACGCGCATATTCATCGACAAAATGCAGGTAAGGGCTATAGAGCATTCCAGAATCGCTCTCATCGTTGATCGAATGCACCAAGTGATCCAGCGCCATCAACCGCGCACCGGGTGCATCAGGGAACGGGTCCACGCGGATGCAAAAATAATCGCTTTCCGCCATGCACGGACTGGTGAAGGCCTGCACGCTATTGCCCCACAGCCCAGCCCCGCCCAAGCCCACTGTCAAGGGCAGCAAAACGATGATCCCGGTTCGGTTGGAAATCACAAACATCACCGCCAAGGCTGCATAAATTCCAGCCACCATCAACACGGTGCCGATCGATCCAATCCACGAAATGAACAGATAGCCCGCCAACAGCGTCCCGGCGATGGACCCCAAAGTACCCAGCGCATACATGCGCCCGATCACCCCACCGGCGTGATGCTCACTGTCATCGACCGCGAGCTTGGTGAGAATCGGTGAAACGATGCCGACGAACAAACTCGGCAAAAAGAACAATGCCGTAGTCAGCAACACGATGATCTCGATCTGGCCAAGCCCACTTTGCAGCAACAGCCCGGAAACGGCGCGCAACAACACCAACGTGGCAAGGCTGGAAAGCGACGCCAAAGCCAATGCCCACGCCACCCGCGCAGCGCCAAGGCGATGATCGACGTGAGGCGCCGCCAACGCACCGCCGATCCAATGGCCCACCGAAAGCCCCGCCAACACCACCGCAATAATCGCGGTCCAGGTGTAAAGCGACATCCCCACATACGGCGCCAACAACCGCCCCGCGACGATCTCAATCACAAGGCCGCATGCGGAACTCACCAACAATGTTACGGCAAACAGAACTTGGCGCATGGCCGAACCCACCCTATCTCTATCTTGAAAATTGCGGCGCTCAAAAAAAACGAGCCGAACTTTAACAGGGAAGTACCTGCAACGTCCTTCCCTGATTGAACAAAGCGTGTAAATGTTTCTCTCGCACCCCACACAAGTATGGAATCCTCAATGGCAAACGTTCTCGAAATCCCATCGTTCAACTGGAAAGACATCGAACAAGGCTTGGAGCTGTGCAAAGCCATCCAAGCCAATACATTTGACGTTGTCATCAGCATTTCCAACGTTGGCAAGGATGATTCGTACCGGATTCTTCTGCTGAGCGATAAGCCGGTTAGCGCACAGGATGTGAACTTCCCCTGCACCCCGGTGCCCTCAACCCAAGACCTGGACACATTGGTTCAGCTCACAACAGAAGGAACGTTGCAAGGGTTGACCGATTCGATCGCCAAAACGGGTTTAAGCATTCACACCGATTATCCAAGCATTCCGAGTTTTGACGCCTGTCACGTTGATGAAAACTGTGTTGAAGGATTCGATCCCCAAACCCCCATCATCGCAGACATCCCCAAAACCGTTCAGCTGATGGACAACGTTCAAAAGATTGGCGGCGATCCTGCAGACGTCACGGTGATTGTGGGCCTTCCCAACCATCCGTTCAATCCGCGTCCCTAAACACACTTCCCGGTCTGCTAAACAACTATGGTGTAAGACACGATGCCGATAATGCCACCGACGATGACGCCGTTGATCAAACCGCTACCCAGACGGTTGCCAAATGACTTTGCCCCTTCGCTGCCCAGATGACAGTAATTTGCCGGGCTTTTAAACCCCCACGCGAATCCAGCCAAAAACCCAACTGTCGTCAAGATGAGTACGGCGCTCATTTCCACTCCGATTCTTTGTATGTCAGACCTATAGCTTAGCAGTTCATCCCATCAGGTCTCGACCGCTTATGCCCCACAGGAAACATTGTTTTTAGAGCTACGAAAATCATGGCTTAGCGTAGAGGCTTTGCATCTTTCGCATCGACCTCATACGAATAGCCATTGTGTTCATCATTTTCGATGTGGCCCAAAAGAAAGAGCGCGATGATGTTCCCGGCGACAATCCCCGTGTGAACCGTATGCTCTTTTAACTTTTCTGCTGACAGCAGGCTTGTGGGTTGGTTTTTGATATCTTTGATCAACTCTTCTGTCATACCAACAAGATGTTCAATCGATAACTCACCTTCTTTGACTTTCCGATAGCTTACGTGACCCGTGACCTCTGCCACCTTCACAGTTGTTTTAATGAGTTGTGGGTCAACAACGCCGGAGGTGAGACCAATATTAATCCCATCGGGTTGATCGTTCTTGTAGAAATATGCAGCACTGACAACATGCTGACTAAATCCTATATTGTATTTTTCTAGGTATTCATCTGAGTACGTATGCATCGACATATGTCCTATAGCTTGGAGGCCCGTAGCACCCTGCTATAGCAAATAACCGACGATAACTCCTTCAAAATCGTATTCGTTTTACACTTCGCGGTGAGCCCCTCTCGTTCTTGCTCCCGCTTGCAGAAAATGGAAGATTTCTGCTTACCCGGATATATTTTCGGGGATTCAGCCAGACTGGGCAAAACAACTCGAAAAATCTAGTAAAATTACGACTGACCATAAACAAGGAAAGACAGTTTCTGCAATTTTACTGACCTGACACTCCAAAACTGATGAGCTCCCCCGAATTAGTTCTCACGAAATGCCCGACTGAAGCTGTTGGTTAATGGTTCCAACAGATAGGCCAAGATGGTGCGCGATCCGGTTTCGATCATGACCTCTGCCGACATTCCGGGATATAGCTTGAGTTCATCCGTTGCTGCACCTGCACTTAGTGCAATGGTCGCGAGAAAATAACTTTCCCCGGTCACCTCATCAAGCATACGGTCTGCAGAAACCGCACGTACACGACCTGGACTTGGTGCAGTACTACGCTGGCTCAGTGCGGTGAACCGGACATATGCGTCGAGCCCCTTGCGCACAACATCAATGTCATCGGGCTTGACCCGCGCTTCAATGATCAAACGTTCGTCTTCTGGCACGATTTTGCCGACCGGTTCCCCCGGCGCGATGACCCCGCCGGTCGTATGGACACGCAAATCAGTTACAAAACCACCAACCGGAGCGACGATGTCGGTGCGACTCAACACATCTTTAGCAGTGCGCAATTGCTCACTTATGTCCATCAATTCGGATTCGGCCGTTCGAAGATCGCTCGCGACCTGAGCTGCCTGATTGCTGGATATTTCTGCGATTGAAGCAAGCGCACCTTCGATACGCTGACGATTACGTTCGGCCTGTGCACGATAGTGGCTCATGCGACTTTCAATTTCACTGGCTTTGAGCTCCAACTCCAAAAGCCGTGGTTTACGGGCGAGGCCTTCGGCCAGCAACTTACGCACATCTACAATTTGCGTTTGCGTTAGATCTGTTTGCTGTTCATCGGCGCGCATGCGCCCCTTCAGGCCAAAGATTTCCGCCTTGTATTCGGCGATACGTTCCTGCTGCACGGTAATCTGATTAGCCAAGTTGTTTCGCCGTGTCGTAAAGATATCCGTCTGCCTTTTTACGATCTCCTGCACGGCAGCATCCGTGTTGTTGGTCAATTCAGTCGGAAAGTTCACTCGGTCGGAGTTTTGCTGTTCTGATTGCAGGCGTGCGACTTCCGCAATAGCGACCATGCGCCGTTTTGACAACATGTCATAAGTCGCGCGCGCCTTGGTGTCATCGAGGCGCACGATCACGTCACCAGCAACGATTTTGTCACCATTTTGAACCAGAATTTCATGCACGATTCCGCCTTCTAAATGTTGAACGATGCGGGTCTTTCCTTCAACCCCAACCACACCCGGCGCGATAGAGGCACTGGCAACAGGCGCACTTGCCCCCCAGCTAAGGAAAAGAACGAAAAACAACCCAGCCACCACCCCACCTAGGATGACGGACGAACGAACATTTGGGTTTGTATCAATCATGTTCTGAGCATTGTGCGTATCGGTCATGACGCTCTCCCGACAACTTGAACCACCGGCGATGGTGCGCCGATGTTATTGAACAATTCATCGCACCTGCCAAATTTGGCCTGGGCATCCGGATGCAAAATCAAGGCGTAATCCAAATGCTTCAGAATGCTGGGGCGGTGCGCGATGGTGATTACGGTAATGCCTGCTTGGGCCATATAAGCCATAGCGCTGGTTAGGGCTTCGTCACCTGCTGCATCTAGGTTGGCATTGGGTTCATCCAACACGATCATTTTTGGATTGCCATATAGCGCACGGGCCAAAGCAATGCGTTGACGCTGTCCACCGGACAAAGACGCACCGCCTATGCCAATCTGAGTATCATAGCCATCGGCAAGCCCCTGTATCATCTCATGCGCACCGGCATTTTTAGCCGCCTCAATAACAGCATCCGGGTCGGCCTCTGCAAGACGGGCGATGTTGCTTTTCACCGTACCGGCAAACAATTCCACCTCTTGGGGGAGGTAGCCGATGTACTGGCCCAGGGCATCGCGGTCCCAGTGTTTGAGCTCCGCGCCATCAAGGCGGATTTCCCCAGCCAAAGGGCTCAGGCTGCCGACCAGCAAGCGCGCCAAAGTCGTTTTGCCACTGGCCGATGGACCAACAATGGCCATGCTTTCACCCGGTTCCAACATCACATTAACTTTTCGCAAAAGTGCACTTTGAGCCCCCTCATGCGCATAGCTCAGGTCATTTATCAATAAGCGCCCTTCGGGTTGTGGAAGAGGCATTGGTGTCTCATAGATCGGCACGAACAACATGTCGTTGAGGCGGGCATACGCTTCGCGGGCGGCAATGGCCGAGCGCCATGATCCGATGGCCTGATCGACAGGCCCCATAGCGCGACCAAGCAAAATAGATCCAGCCAACATGCCGCCTGCCGTTAGATCGCCTTGCAACACCAACCAAGCGCCAATCCCTAGACCACCGATCTGCAGGGCCATTCGCATAAATTTGGAAACAGCCGCAACATTGCCGCCCGCATTGGCGGCAGCTTGCAGGTCGCATAAACCCTCAGCGTTCATTTTGCTCCATGTTCCGGTGAGGTTCGGCTTCATGCCCATTGCCGTAACGGAATCGGCATTGATACAGGCGGCTTCTGCCAGGCTCATCGCTGCGCGCGTTTTGGCATTCCCGCTGTTCAGGCCTGTATGGGTGCTCCGGTCATTGAGATACGCAAGCCCCAACATCACGACTACACCTATCAGCGTCAAAACACCAAGAACTGGATGCATTAAGAACATCACAATCACAAAAAGTGGTGTCCATGGCGCATCCATTATCGCCTTCAATGCGGGTCCGGATAAGAATGACCGGATTTGTTCAAGGTCCCGCAAGCCTTGGATCGGCATGGCCTCGCCTTTGTGGGCCGAAGCAAGAATCAAACGATCCAACAGCAATGGCGATAATGTCCGCTCCAACCAACAGCCAAGCTCTGTCAGTATCCGGCCACGTGACACTTCCAATCCAGCCAAGGTGCCTAAGGCTATAAGAATAACGAGCGTCAGGAAAATCAAAGTATCCGTACTTTGAGAGGCGAGAACCCGATCAAAAACTTGAAGGGAATAGATCGGCGCCGCCAACATCAAGATATTGATCAGGCAACTGAAAGAAATTGCGGCTTTCACGCCACCGCTCATTCTTACGCGGGCTTCTGCCAACGGCGTTTTATTCAAATGCGACGCATCTCTGTCTTTCGGTATAGATAGGCTTGTCATCGCTTCGCTCCATCAAGTACGACACGCGTTAACTGCATGATTTCTGTACCAGGCCAGATGCCAGAAACAGAAAACGCACGTATGATTTTTTTTGCAAGAAACACTGTGGGTTTTTGCCCCCGGATGAAACATCCTGGGGCAAAAATCCGGTGCGGATGGCTTAGATCATCATGTCATCAGCCGATAAGCTGGTCACATCGACGTTGTTCAGCGTCAGGCTATCGCCACCACCAAAATCGATCACAGTATCCGATCCAACCTGGGAAGCCGCAGCCAATACATCGGCCACGCTAGTCACGCCGATAACGTTGCGCAGATCTAGAGCATCACCCACGGTAAAGTCTGTAACCGTGTCATTGCCCCCTCCGGTCGAGAAAACAAAGAAGTCATCACCTGAACCACCGGCGAAGAATTCATTGCCGACGCTTCCTTCGAAGAAATCTCTGCCGTCTGTACCGAGCGACACTGCAGCAATGGAAGAGGTGGTTTCCCCCGTTCCACTCCGCAATGACGTCACCTCAACCGACAAGGTTGTATACGATGCAGCATCTACCACTGTCAGGGTCAAATCCCCGAAATCAGCTTGGGTGAGCCCCCAAGTGCCATCGCCATTGTCGGTTCCGGCAGATAGGATGCCACCATCAGGAACTCCGTACACGATCATGGACAAAACCTCTGTGCCGTCAGAAGCATCAAGGCTCGCATCCAAGTTCAGTGAGAAGGTGGTTTCCACAGGATCGGTATACAACGTACCGTCCGCATCATACCGTGCGGCATAGATATCGGTATGACCTGAAGCTTCGTTTTTGGTCCAGTCCACAACGAAGCCACCATCACCCATGGCAACGATGCTCGGCATGAAGTCCTGCATGTTCGAACTAAACATATCCACCTGGACTTCACCGCTAAGGCTGATGCCATTGGCATCGAATTTTTCAGCCATGATCAAGGTCGAGTTGGTGGCCGTGTCGTATTCCGTCCACGTCACGGCGAACGATCCATCTGCATATGACGCCACCACGTCTTGATCATGCCACGGTGCAGGCGCATAAATCGGCTTGATGACCGAAGCAATCACAGTTCCTGTAGCATCATAGGAATGGACTTCCAGAGTTTCACTCATGCCGCTTGGGCTGGTGGGATCAAGCTCGCTGGCATGCCAAGCCAGGATATAGCCCCCATCAACACCCGCACTGACCGTTGCGTCTTTGAGGCTGTATGCCGTTGCAACGGACACCGCACCCGTAATGGGCGCGCCGGTAGAGTCGTAGGTTCGGGTGTACATGACATTGGCGTCTACCCAACTGACGACTTCGCTGCCATCAGACAAAACAGCCACATCGGCATATTCCGTCATGGTCGTCGATGGCGCATCATTAACCGGCGTGCCATCGGCGGAGAAATAACGCATCTGGATGCCATTGGCATTGTCGGTCCAAACGGCGACGAAGCCGCCATCCGCAGTCCCTTCGATGCTGGGCTTGTCTTCCATTCCGGACGACATAGACGCCAAGGTGAATTCGGCACCTACCGCAACACCATCGGATGTAAACACCTGCGCCTTGGTGGAGTAGCTCCACATCATGTCGTCGCTTTCCTTCCAACTGACGACATAACCACCGTTCGCAAGCGCCGTTACATCCGGCCACTCGTCAGACATATAAGCAGCCGGATTGATCGCCAAATCGGTGGATTTGGGATTGCCATCGGCATCAAACAAACGCATTTCGATGACCGTGCTGTCCCATGAAACGTTATCTGACCACACGAACACCACACTGCCGTCAGCAAGCTTGGCTGAATTCGACATGACTTGGGAATTTGTGGAGTCGGCATTCACCTGAAACATTGCCCCCGAACTCATCACAGCAGGCGTGACCGGGTCAATATATAGGTTTCCACTTGCGTCATAGCGCGCACCGTAGATGTCGGTATGGCCAGACGCCTCGTTCTTGGTCCAATCCACAACGAAACCACCATCATCCATCGCCACAATGCTGGGCATGAAATCTGACGTGTTGGAATTGAACATATCCACCTGGACTTCACCACTAAGGCTGACACCGTTGGCATCAAACTTTTCTGCCATGATCAAGGTCGAGTTGGTGGTTGTATCGTATTCCGTCCACGTTACGACGAACGAACCATCAGCATACGATGCCACCACGTCTTGGTCATGCCAAGGTGCCGGCGCATAGATAGGCTTGCTGACCGAAGCAATCACAGTCCCTGTTGCATCATAGGAATGGACTTCCAAAGTTTCGCTCATGCCGCTTGGGCTGGTGGGATCAAGCTCGCTGGCATGCCACGCCAGGATATGCCCCCCATTGGGCGCGGCTGTGATGGTCGCATCTTTGAGGCTATACGCACTGGCTACAGTTACAGCGCCCGTGAGTGGGGTGCCGTTGGCGTCAACGCTTCGGGTATACAGGACGTTCGTATCAACCCAACTGACCATTTGAGATCCATCAGATAAAACGGCGACGTCGGCATATTCCGTCATGGTCGTGGAATTCACGGTGCCAATCGCAAAGCCGTCGCTCAGGGACGAACCGGCGTCAAGCGCCGTACCGTCAGATGCAAAGTGGCGAATTTGAACACCGTCCGCATAGTCGGTCCAAACAGCGACGAAGCCACCATTTGCAGTTCCTTCAATGCTTGGCTTGTCTGCCACTCCGGACGGTGAAGAGGCCAAGGTAAATTCAGCCCCCATGGCAACGCCGTCGGAAGAGAACACCTGCGCTTTCGCGGAATAGGTCCAAGTCGTTGTGTCGTTTTCTTTCCAGCTGACCACATAACCGCCATTAGCAAGTGCCGTTACATCTGGCCACTCATCCGTATCCATGGTCGTCGGATCAATCGACAGGTCACTGGATTTGGGATTCCCATCGGCATCGAATAGACGCATTTCAATGTTGTTGGTCGTCTGGTCCGCCCACACAAACACCATGCTTCCATCCGCCAATTTTGCAGAATTCGACATGTTTTGCGTATCCGTGGAATCAACGTTGACCTTGAACATGGAACCAGAACCCATGGTACTGGAAGCAACTGTCTGAGACACACCTATGGCACTCATCGAGATGTTCGGCACGACCGGGTCCAGCCCGCTGAGTGGCAATACGGTCGATACGCTTTGGCTATCCCCGTTAGCTTGTTCCGTGGATGTGGCCGTGACGGTCAGGGACGGTGCGTTACTGGTCACGTAACCAGACATCGTCAAGCTCAGCCCAGTCAAATCAGCCGGAGCTAGGCTCCAAGTGCCGTCACCGTTATCTGTGCCGGAACTCAACGATGCATCTGAGGGTATGCCCGCAATGATCACGGACAGAACCTCTGACCCGTCGAGATCCGTCAATGTTGCATCCAAGTTCAGTTCATACGACGTCGAACCCGGCAGGCCTGCCGCGCCAGGTGTATACACACCAGCCAGAGCACCCGTTGCAAGTGTTGGCGCATCCGCCACTGGTGTCACATCAACGAGCATATCCGTCGGCACCGTGGTGGTGGCGCTATTCAGACCATCTGTCGCCGTTGCAACAATGCTCAGATTCAGGGTGCCGCTATAATCAGCTGGCGGCGTCAGCGTCAAAGCGGTCAAATCCGCCAAGACCAAAGTCCAGCTTCCATCACCGTTATCAGTGCCCGCAGACAACGTGGCACCAACCGGTACGCCAGTGATGATAATCGAAGTGATTTCATCCCCTGGATCTGCAGGTGTTACCGAAATGTTCAGAGCGACAGTTCTGTCTTCGAGCACTATTGCATCACTAACAACAATAGTCGGTGCATTAATTGAAGTGTCAGACATAATCATTCCCCTTCTGGAAAAGCTTTAAAACAAGCAACCATGCCCCAGTTCTTGTGGCATCTTTACCACAGGCATTCGGCCCATGGTTGCACTCTCATAAAGAGCGTAACCCCCATATATGACTCTCACTAGGAGATTTTATCCACAGCTTAGACTCCTGATTCCATACATAAAGCTTCCTGCAAATTTGAATATTTTTCACATTAGGCTTTACTAAAATTGTTGATTTTTCCGTACTGATGAGAACCGATCCATGGTCGAACGGATCGAAATTCACGTGGGCAAAGGGCATGGCAAACCGGAAGTCGTTCTGGAAGGGGCATCGGCACAGATCTTGGATTTCACCCAACAAAACAAAACCGCCGTTTCACAAGGAAACGGCGGTAGGGTCTTGGTGGTTGCGGGGGCATACAACTTGCGCTGCTTAACGTGATCAGCCCCCACCGAGTGGTCCAGTTTGATTGTTAGTTCATGGTTGGCCTTTCGTCCATTGGGATGATGGTTTCTGGTGCCGTTGGACGGCACCCCAACGAGCTATCTGGTCGTTGGGTGTTGTCGTGTTTGCGCCACCTTTCGATGATGATCTGCGCTTCCTTGAGAGAATAGAAGAGCTCTCCATTAAGCAACTCATCGCGAAAGCGGGCATTGAAGCTTTCACAGTATCCGTTCTCCCATGGTGATCCTGGTTCGATGTAGGCGGTCTGTGCTCCGACCGCCCCAATCCATTTGCGGACAGCTTCGGCGATGAACTCTGGGCCATTATCGGAGCGGATGTACGATGGCACGCCACGCACGATAAACAGGTCCGTCAGGGCATCTATGACATCGGTGGAATTGAGCTTGCGTTTCACCCGAATCGCCAAACATTCTCGACTGTACTCATCGATGATGTTTAATGTCCTGAACGCCCGACCGTCATCCGTGCGGTGATGCACGAAGTCATACGACCAGACATGATCGCGTCTCTCGGCTCTCAGGCGAACACACGATCCGTCATTCAGCCAAAGTCGGCCTTTCTTCGGTTGTTTTATAGGAACCTTCAGCCCCTCACGTCGCCACAGGCGTTCAACACGCTTGTCATTGATCACCCACCCCGCACCTCGAAGCAAGGCCGCGATCCGGCGATAGCCGTAACGTCCGTACTGCCGGGCCAGTTCGATCATGTCGGCGACCCGTCGGTCTTCATCGGTACGATCTGTGGGAATATGGCGCTGGGTCGAACGGTACTGTCTCAAAACACGACAGGCACGGCGTTCGGAAACGCCAAGCTTGTCACGCACCCGATCAATGCACCGGCGACGACGTGCGGGGCTTAGAAGTTTCCCTTGGCGGCCTCGGCCAATATCTGCTTGTCCAATGCCAGGTCCGATACAGCCTTGCGTAATCGCTCGTTTTCCTTTTGCAGACGCTTCAACTCTTTGAGTTGATTGGTGCCCATGCCGCCATATTGCTTGCGCCAACGGTAATACGTTTGCTCGGTGATGCTGATTTCACGGATCGCATCAATGCGAGAGATACCTTGCCCGACAAATACATCGACCTGACGCAGCTTGGAGACAATTTCTTCCGGTTTGTGACGTTTGATACCCATGTCTGATCCTCCGTTTCCTATCATAGACGGTGGACCAATTCAGTGGGGGAGGATCAACAAACTAAGCGATGTTGTGCGATGGCCCGATTTCGTCCTGCCCACTTTCGGAAACCTCCACTTCGACCTCAACATGGATGTCTTCGCCCATAACCTCATTGATGGTGGCGAACAATTCAGCGCGATCGATCGGCTTCGTGACGCAGTCGTTCATGCCCACTTCAGCGTACTCTTTTTTGTGTGCATCCGTCGCATCGGCTGTCACGGCGACAATAGGAATTTTGCATTTGTCGGCAGGTAATTTACGAATGGCGCGGGTTGCATCCGGCCCGCCCATCTCCGGCATGCGCACATCCATGAGGATCAAGTCGTAATCCCCAGCTTTGTGGGCTTCGATGGCTTCCATCCCATTTCCGGCGAGTTCGACCCGGTGGCCATAGGCTTCGATGGTTTCTTTTATGAGCCGCTGATTGAGCCTGTTGTCTTCAGCGAGAAGAATGTTGAGCGAACGCTGGGTGACGGACTTGGAAATCCGCACCGTCTTAGGGTGTTGGCTGATGGCCTTATTGCTTTCCTTTGTTTCATGAGGAATGTTGCCAAACACCCCCCATTGGATCAGCAACTCGCCAATGCTTTCGGTGAAGTTCGTATGCTTATGAATCACCGAAATATTATCAGGCAGATTTTGTAAATTTTCGTTGCCATCTTCGTAACTGGTCAACAGCACAAAGTGAATGTCACGCAACTGATCTACGGCGGCGAACACGTTGCTCAACTCGCGACCGTTAAACGGCGCCATATCATAATTAACGAATACAATGTCTGGCGTAATGTCGAGCGCGACCGACAACGCTTCGACGCTGTCATAGGCGCGCATGACGCGAAAACCGCATGACAGAAGTTCCTTGGCAACCAACTTTCGCTGCAGTCCTGACGGCATCACCAACAGTATGCTGATGTCGTGGATTTTCTGGGTGCTGAAGGTAGCCATTTGCCCCGTCGGCAACGCATTGAGCAGGCTTTGGGAGTTGTCTTGAGCGATGGACTCACCCGTCATAATGAGATTGCCCATCAAATCCAGATAGGCGCGGATGTCGGAAATATTATCTGCGCGAATGCCTTCAGCATTGATCAGATAATCTTCCAGCATATGCGCGGTGCGCCCGGTTATGGGAAAACCGAACGTGCCACCTTGGCCTTTGATGTTGTGAATATGGCGTTGAATACTGAGCAGTTCTTGTTCGGCGTCGCCTTGTTCGGTTTCGAGAAAGTCGAGCTTTACTTCAATATCATCAAGCTGATCTCGAGCGGTTTCCACGAATTCCTGACGCAACGTATCCAACATATCACCAACCTTGCTGCCTTCACCAGACATGATCTGAACTGTCCCAAACAACCGATACTTTTTTTATCCTTCATAAAGAATACGCCCACACTCTTCACCTCACTCACGTGACACCGTTTGGAGTATCCCCATAGTTCAATAGAAGTATCGCGCAATCCATCACACGGTTGAATTGGGGGTGAACCCCAGGCAAAAGCCATGGTTTCCCCCTAGGTTTGGGGAACGAAAAAAGTGAGTGGATTTTCTTTAAAAACCGCCTGCTTTACGGGCCTTAGGTGCAGATTGGTAGACGCACGGTAAAGGTCGACCCTTCGCCTTTGGCGCTGCTGACCTCAAGCGTTCCGCCATGCATATTCACCAGTTCCTTGCTGACATTGAGGTGGATGCCGGTGCCTGTCATTCCTGTGGAGTTTTCGGCGCGGAAATAGCGCTCGAACATATGCGGCAGGTCGCTCGTCGAGATGCCTTCCCCATGGTCCTTGACCGAAATCAGGGCATAGTCATCTTCCGCCCAGCCACGCACCTCGATCAGGGGGGTGTCAGGGGCGCACATGATTGCGTTGGACAACAAGCTTGTAAAAACATGCTCAAGTAATTTGACATCACCATTGATCCGCAACGGCAACGCGTCCAAATCGAAGCGGATGTCGTGAGATGGCGATACCTCTCTATGGATCTCGCAAGCCTTTTTGATGACGTCCCTGGGATCACAGGAGGTATTGCGCATCTCAACCTTACCAGCGTCGAGGCGCGAGGCGTATAACGTGATTTCAATCAGCTCAACCATGCGCTCGACCGCATCGCGAATTTTTTCACCCCGAACCATCAATTGATCGGGAGATATCTCATCTTTGGTTCGTATGATGCGTTGCGCCGAACCATCGATGATGGTCAGTGGGGTGCGGAACTCGTGACTGAACAAAGACACGAATTGCTGTTGTAAAGAGGAGTATTTCTTTTCGCTTTCCAAGGCCTTTTCGAGTTGCACGGTTTTTTCCAAAACTTCCAACGTGCGCTCGTGAACCAACTCCTCCAGATGATCGCGGTGAAGTTTGAGTTCTTCTTGCACCCGGTACAATTCACTCACATTCTTCGTCGAAGACAGGATATGCGGCTGACCGTTCAACTGCACCACACAAGCCGACATGATACCAGGCCACGAAGCTCCATCCTTGCAGCGAAAATTGGCCGCCAAATGATTGATGATGCCATTTTCTTTTAAGCTTTCAACCAACCGATTTTGATTTTCTGTATCTTCCCAAAGCCCTATCTCTGAGGTCGTTTTATTGATGACATCCTCGCGACTGTATCCCGTCACCTGAGAAAAACCTTGGTTCACGTCAACGCACAACCCTGTATCCAGATTGGTGACCATGAACACATCCGGCACAATTTGATAAAAATTGCGGAACTTCGCTTCGCTCTGCTCCAATTCGCCATGCGCTTTTTCAAGTTCCATCTGAAACGTTTTGGTGTCGGTGATATCCGCAGCCAAACCATCGATGCTGATCTTTCCATCCTTTTTTCGGATGAGAATATTGCGGTCATGCAACCAACGCCAGTTGCCGTTGGAATCGCGGATTCGATATTCGAGATCAAAGCCCTTACAGTCCCATAGATCCTTAAGTGCGTTATCCACCATGGGAAGGTCATCAGGATGAATGCTGTCATGCCAAAGATGGGGGTGTTCGCTCAGATATGTGGGAGACCAACCCAAGACATCCTCGACATGAGGAGAATAAAACGAACCGCCTGTTTCTTCAGAGAATGAATACAAAATCTGAGGCATATTTTCGACAAGGCGGCGATATTGAAGTTCATTCTCGCGCAGTTCGCGTGTCCGCTCGACAACACGCGCTTCCAACTCATTATGTGACCGTTCCAATTCGTTTGTTTTCAGTTTGTACTTCATCACCAAAACAGCAGTGACCCAGATGATAAAGACGGCAAGTCCCCTGTTGGCCAAAACCATCCAAGAAACGCCACCCTGTTCGGAGAAAACAAAACCAACCACCGTCAATACGGACCCCAGCACCGCCAAGATCAGGGGGGCGTGGCGGTCAGGAAACCAATATCCAACCAACACCAAAATGATGTACGGAACGCCCGCAGCCACGCCTAGGGGAAGCGACAGGTCGAACATCAACACTGCGAACGAAATCACCACACACATCTGAATGGGCAATAAAAGGTTCCATGTCGGGTGTTCTCTGATGACCGGCTTAAGCGCCCAGTGGTAGATGATGGGGGCCGTCATGACCGCAAATAATACGCCGTCCAACAGCGCCTCATACCAAATGTCGGAATGTACGCCCGACAAATGAAGTGCGGACATCAATCCACTTTCGGCAATAAAGACAGCGGCCGCTATTTTAGCGGCCACGGTGCTCATTTGTGTGCGGCTTATGTCGAAACTGTATTTCAACCAGACGGTGACGGCTAAAATCACAACAACGCTAACAGCGGTTGCGTCTAACAGTAACTTTATCCAATGGTCGGCTCTGGTCATGCCAAGAAAATGCATGAGCACCATGACGAAGCTCTCTGAGATCAGAAGCGTCCCCCCCAACAACAGTGTGGTGATTTTGTCTGACATTACGCCCTGCATTTCTGGCAAACCACTTATCGCACTTCAAAAAAAGCACGCTCAGAACCGCCTCCAAGCGACCATAATATTATGCTGAATGGACAACTATCGCTACAGATGTTTACTCCTGCATTCAATCAACTGGTTTCTTTTTTCCACCATCTTCTCTATGGACTTCAACTCACAAGCCGTCGAACAACGTCGACCAAATTCCCGAGACATCTTTAACGTCAACAGGTGCGCTTCAAGCTGCGAATAAAACATCTGCCCCGTTTCCTGAGCACGATCGCACCCCGCGCGCAAGCGATTGAACTGTTCTTTTAAGTCACGTAATTGATCGACGACATCCTCCGTTTGTTGAGAAATATCTCTCGACAGACGGAGGCTGCGGCATTCATCAAAGCGATAGACCTCGGCCATAAATTTTAGATCACCTTTTTCAGCTCGATAACGAAGTTACCCATTTCTTGGCTGAGCACTTCGCCCTGCTTGGAAAGTTCGTTGGATGCCGTCAGCACCTCGCCAGCCGCATGACCGGTTTCGCCAGCAGCCGACGTCACCTGGGTGATGTTCGTGGTGACCTCTGTGGTGCCCGATGCGGCTTGTTCAACGTTGCGCGCGATTTCTTGGGTCGCAGCACCTTGTTCTTCGACCGCCGCGGCAATCGTTGATGCGATCTCATTCATTTGGCTGATCGTTCCGCCAATCGAACCGATGACATGCACGGCATCCTTGGTCGCATCCTGAATACCCGAGATGTGATCGGAAATTTCCTCGGTCGCCTTGGCCGTCGCATTCGCCAGGTTTTTGACCTCCGATGCCACCACGGCAAATCCCTTGCCCGCTTCACCGGCCCGTGCCGCTTCAATGGTCGCATTGAGAGCAAGCAAGTTGGTTTGGCCGGCGATGTCGGTGATCAACGCGACAACCGTGCCGATTTTTTCGGCAGCTTCGGCAAGGCCCTGAACTTTTGTATTGGCACCCTCGACTTCGACAACAGCGGCACCGGCGATTTGCGTGCTTTGAGCGACTTGACGCGAAATTTCTGAAATGGAACTGGACAGCTCTTCCGCTGCGGACGCCACGGTCTGCACGTTGGTCGAAGCTTCTTCCGCCGCTGCGGCCACCGCCACGGATTGCCCAGAGGTGAGCGCGGCCGTTTGCTCCATCGTTTGCGCCGTCGCCTGAAGTTCGGTCGACGCCGAGGATACGGTGTTCACCACAGCCTTCATATCGGTTTCGAAAGTCTCAGCCACACCCCTGAACTGCGAGACTTTGTCTTCCATGGCCTGAGTGGCATTGTTGATGGTGCGGCTTGCGTTTAAGAAACTACCCGTCATGCCTTTTTCAAGAATACGGCGGTAGTACTTGTTGTCGCGCACATGCTCCAAACAGGCTTGTGATTCACGGACATAAGCGTCAGAACGGTCAATCAGCAAGTTGATGGCATGAAGCAATTCGCCGGCTTCGCCTTTTTCGGTGATGCCAATCACACGCGCTTCGAAATCACCGTCGGCCACCGCTTTGCAGGCCGCCAGTGCTTTTTTAATCGCTGAAGATTTATCATTTCCAAGCATAACCCAAAATCCTTTCAAATCGTCCGACCGCAGCCGGAAAACCCTTTGGTGTTGGCCTCTCGCTTAAACCAAGCCCGCGATAAATTCGCCGTACTCGACGCCTTTTCCCTCAAGCAATCCCGTCAAAATGGCCATCGACGCCGCCATGCCTGCCTTGCTGTTGGCGTGCTTTTGCTCTTCGGCATGCAATTGCTTGTAGAGCGGGATGATCGTGCTTTCGAGAATTTGGCGGTTCGGCGTGCGGCGGTTGGAATGGTAACCGACGATGCTGCCATTGTTGTCACGACTTGGGGTTACATGCGCCAGAACCCAGTAATGATCGCCATTTGCCGAACGGTTCACGACGTAAGCAAAAATTTCCCGACCGTCCTGAATGGTGTCCCACAACAACTTGAAAATACAGTGCGGCATTTCAGGATTGCGGATCATGTTATGGGGCTGACCGAGACATTCCTGTTCGGTGTAACTGGCAAGCCTCAAGAAAACATCGTTCACATACGTCAGCCGACCTTTCGTGTCGGTCTTGCTGACAATGATCTCGTTGTCGTCAAAATAACGTTCCACGCCGGTGAGATATGTACTTTTCATCTGTCCATCCTTCCCTCAAGTCAAAAGACAAAATTTCTACAAACGTTTCTAGTTATGTTTGAAAAGCCCCGCAGATGGCGGAGCGGAAAATGGAGGGGGGGGATTCCATTTTCGCTCCGCCCTGTCGCGACGCTATCTTTCAAAGCCGGGGGAAGGCTGAGGGAGAGGATAGCGTCAACTCGCAAAACCAGCGATAAAACCAGGGTTAGTATTGCGCAATTGGGTGCAGAGGAAAATTGGGGGCGAACACTAGGCACAGGCTATGGTTTTCCCCCAGGTTCCAAGAAAAACCGCATACGCCTGCAACCACAGCGCTGATGAACAGGGCGCACAATTCAGTCCCAATAGACGCGCCTGAGCATGGGGAATTTTTTGATTTAATCTCTTAAAGCCGCTTGGACCAAATCATCTACGAACCAGCGGTCGCTTTTTCAATAAGATCGGCTAAGGAGTGAGCGTGCATTTCTTTCATGATGTTGCTGCGGTGGAACTCAACCGTTTTGGGACTGATATCAAGTTCTCGGGCGACGACCTTATTGGTCTTGCCAACGATCAGCTTTTCCAGAATTTCCTTTTCACGCCCTGTCAGGTGATTGAGCTCCGACACGGTCTCCAATTTTGAGGCCCCCAAAGCGTTTTTTTCCTCATGCCCCGACAAGGCATTTTGCACGCGTTCCAATAAAAGCTGATGGCTGAAAGGCTTTTCGATAAAATCAACGGCACCCGCTTTCATCGCATGAACGGCAACTTCCACATCACCATGACCCGATAAAAATATGATCGGCAGGTCCCCGCCGCGATCTTCGAGTTCTTTCTGCAATTCCAATCCGCCCATGCCCGGCATGCGCAGATCAAGCAGCAAGCATCCCCGTGCTCCGGGTTGATAAGCATCTAGAAAGTCTTGGGCCGAGGCATGCGCCGAGGCTTTAAGGCCGACGGTTTCCACCAACCACGCCAAATCATCGCGCAAGTCTTTTTCGTCATCAACGATGTAAACGATCGTCTCCGCCATCCCCTACCCCTTTTATTGACGGGGGGCGTACATCATAGGCTGCGACACAGCCTTTGACGAACCTTAAATTAAGGCCTTCCCCATCGGACGTGATGTGTCCGTTCCCCTTTATTTGCGCTCCCCGTTCCGTCTATAGCGACAAAACGGTGACGCTATAATCATATAATAACTACCCTATATAGCGTCAACAGGTACTCCCGACATCTGTGTTGACGTTCAATGGTTACTTCGTGGGCCATGTGTCCAGCAGCGCCGTGAACTCATCGGCAGGCAACGGTTTACTGTAATGATAGCCCTGGACGAAATCACAATTGAGCGCACGTACGAACGCCAGCTGTTCCGATGTTTCCACGCCTTCGGCGATCACTTGCAGGCTCATCCCGTGGGACATGGCGATGATCGCCGTGACAAGGGCCGCGTCGGAATCGTCATTGATCACCTCGGAAATAAATGAGCGATCTATTTTAAGTGTGTCGAACGGATATTTTTTCAAATAGCTAAGTGCGGAATAACCGATGCCAAAATCATCAATGGAGAGCCCCACCCCCATTTCATGCAGTTTATTCAATGAAGAATGAATGAGCGGACTGTCCCCCAACAGCAACCCTTCGGTGACTTCTAACTCCAAATTCTCCGCAGACAGTTGGCTTTCATTTAAAACATCGGAAATGGTCGTCACCACATCATCTGAAGAAAACTGCCGAACCGACATATTCACAGCCATTCTCAGTGGCTTGCCGAAACGATCTTGCCATTCTTTCGCCTGCAAGCAAGAGGTCCGCAGCACCCACTCCCCAATGGCCTCGATCATGCCGGTTTTTTCCGCAATGGGGATAAACTGATCAGGCGAAATAAAACCCAGCTCACGATTGTTCCATCGCAACAGAGCCTCGGCACCGATGATGGTGCCCTTTTTGATGTCGACCAACGGCTGGTAATTGATCGACAACTCCTCACGCTCCAAAGCGTGTAGCAAGAACGATTCCAGCTCTAGTTGGCTTTCCAATTCTTCCGTCAGAGACGGCATAAAATAACGATAACCAGAACCCCCGGCCTCTTTAGCCTGGGTCATCGCCATGTCAGCGTGGCGCAACAGTGAATAAGGATCTTCGGCATGGGTCGGGTACGTCGCCAGTCCAATGGAAACGTTCATCCTGACTTCATGCTCTTCCAAGTTAAATGGGGCGACAAAAGCACTGAGCACACGGCGGGCGACTTCCTCGGAATAATAATTTTCATCTTTAACGATGATGAGAAACTCATTGCCGCCAAGATGAGCTACGGTTTCGTCTTCCTGAACACACGGAAGCAATCGCATCGCGACATCTTTCAACAGCTGGTCACCGGCGCCGCGGCCAAGCATGTCGATGACTTTCTTGAAATCCACCAGTCCAATGGACAAGGCGGTTACGTTCTGCTGTTCACGGTGCCCCCGGGCTAATTCTTGCAGCAAACGGTCAAGCGCCAACACACGGTTGGGCAATCCCGTAACAGCATCGAAGTTTGCTTCATGTGCAAGCTGGGCTTGGTATTCTTCACGCAGCCGCAACGAAGACATCATCTTGGCCATCAACAAATCGTAATCGATCGGCTTGGTCAGATAATCGTCCGCACCCAGTCCCAAGCCGGAAATGACATCTTCTTGTTTGCCTGCCGCACTCAAGAAGATAAAGGGAATGCTAGCCAAGTCAGGGTGATTGGTGCGCAATTCCTTGAGCAACTCGCGACCGTCCATTTTTGGCATATTGATGTCGCACAACACTAGGTCGGGACGATGATCGTAAATGGCTTGCAGGCCCAACACACCATCGCTGGCTTCGAAACAATTGTGGCCTGCCTCCGTCAGTTCTTCGACGATATCCTGACGGATTGTGTCCTCATCTTCGATGCACAAAATTTTGACCATTGGCTTCATGCCTCGTCTTTTAATTTCGCGCTGATACCCACAGCAGGGAAAGTCATCGTAACCGCAGACCCGGTGTCCACCTCACTTTGCAGATCAAATCGCCCACCCAGAACTTCCGTCGTTGCCTTCGCCATGGGTAGTCCAAGACCAATCCCTTCATGCGAACGATCCAAGCCGGTCTGGGCCTGCTCGAACGGCTTCATCACTTGAGCGATTTGATCTTGGGCGATGCCAATGCCGGTATCCGCAATCTTGAGCAAAAGCCCACCATCCTCATCGCTGGTAGCACTGACTTGAACCTGTCCATTTTCCCCAGTGTATTTGATAGCATTGGACAGAATGGCGTCAAAGGCGCGTTTCAAGAGCTCAGGGTCGGTCACGAATTTCGATGGAGCACTTTCAACATCGACCTGAAAATCAACGTGCTTTTGTTCTGCATCGGCCCTCATATCAGAAATGCTCGCACCGACGATCTCAGCAACATTGCAAGGCCCAAGTGTTGGCTTCATCTCACCGACGGATATATTGAGCAGCACCAAGGCATCCTCGACAATGGTCAGCAAGCGTGTGCCGCCTTGATGAATTTGATCGGCATAATCTTTGTATTTTTCGTTGCCCAAGGGGCCAAAAATCTCATCACTGAGCAGTGAGGAATAGCCGAGGATATGATTGAGCGGGGTGCGCAATTCATGCGGCAACATGCGCAATACGGATTCACGCAGCGCATTCATCTCCACAGCTTTTTGCCCATCCATGCGCTCGACCTGCTCAAGACGGGAACGCACCGTGGCAAGTAAAATATCGTAATCCACCGGCTTGGTGAGATAATCATCCGCCCCAAGATCCTTTCCTACAACAATGTCATTGCGATCGGCCAGCGCGGACAGAAATAAAAATGGCACCGTACTGAATTGCGGGTGGTTCTCACGTAATGTCGTCAAGAGCTGATGCCCCGACATTCCCGGCATAGTGATGTCGCAAAGCACAAGGTCAGGGCGATCCTCCAAGATGGTTTTCAGACCTTCTTCTCCATTGTCGGATTCAAGGGTCTCATAGCCTGCATCTTGCAGCTCCTCGACGATATCCGAACGAAGCCCTACTTCATCTTCGACGCATAGAATTTTCGTCAAATGCCCGCTCCCTCAAATAAACCGATCGGCTGGCTATTGCTGTTTATATTTTTAAGATGGGTGGGAACTTTGAAGGTGAACGTGGTGCCTTCGCCTTCGACGCTTTCCACCCAGATATCGCCTCTGTGCAATTCAATCATTTTCTTGGCAATGCTCAAACCGATACCCGTTCCAGGAATACCTTCCGCCGTGTGGGCTCGGAAAAACCGTTCAAAAAGGCGTGGCAATTCTACTTCGGAAATGCCCACCCCATAGTCACGCACAGCCACAAATGCGTCACCGCCTTGCATCCAGCCTCGCACATGGATGTCGCTGGAATCCGGCGAGTACTTAACAGCATTGGAAACCAAGTTGGCGACCACTTGATCCAACAGCTTGCAATCGGCCAAGATGTTGTTCGGCAACTGATCGATGTCCACCGAGATCGGATGTGCGGGTGATATTTCCACCTGTCGGGTGCACACGTCTTTGATAATCTGCTTGATATTGCAAACACCGGGGGTGAGTTTTATTTTGCCCTCATCGATGCTGGATGCATACAGCGTCGCCTCAATCAGACCTGTCATGCGCTGCACTGCTTGGCGTATTTTCGAGCCCCGAATGACAACCTCGTCAGATGTCAATTTATCCTTACGCCGCATCATCCGTTGTGCGGAACCGTCGATGATGGTGAGGGGCGTGCGAAATTCATGACTGACAAGGGAAACGAATTCGCGCTGTCGGGCACTATATTCTTTTTCCTGTTCCAAGGCTTTTTCCAACTGCACCGCCTGACTATAGACTTCCTTGGTGCGTTGCACGACAAGGTCCTCCAAGTGTTTTTGATGACGGCCCAATTCCTCCTCGACCAACTTGCGCTCTTTGACTTCACCTTCCAGGCCGTCCACCGCCATTTGCAGTTCAGCGGTCTGTTCGCGAACCAACACGCGGACATTGTCATAGGTGCGCATCAATTCTTCCTCGGAATTTGTACGTTCGGTAATTTCTTTTGTAAGGCGCTTAATGTCCGGCACCCATTGGAGCAAACCAAAACTCAACAACAATAAACCACCGACATAACCGACGGTCTTGCCCAACAGGTCGTCCTCGACCCCATAATCGCTGAGAACGTTTCCATGCATGGGAAGGTACTCATCAAAAATGAAAACAAACTCGGTTCCGATCAAAATAAAAAAACCGCCAAGAATGCAGCGCCAACCTATTTTGGCATGATTGGCTTTGCCTGCTCCGGATTTCCAGAGCACGACGACAATCGTCACCAAAATAAAAAGGCGAACAATTTCAAGAAAAAAATTCAAACCGAACACCTCCTATATTCTTTCGATCCGGTGACAACTCACACCATACGGCGTCTTTGGTTTAGTGGTCTTGAGGAAGCAGTCTTACAATTTCACTGGCGAATTCTAGCGCCGTACAGGGAAAGTTAACGATGCCGTCAAACAACTCCAATTGCTCTTCATCGACCATACCGGCCATGTCGGGTGGGACCAGCAGCAATACAGGAAACATGGCTTCATAGGCGCCCCTCAAAACTTTGACCAACAAAGGTGCGGCAAGATCGACTGTGTTTAAGGTAACCAGCGCCAGATCGGGAAATGTGCCAGTCTCCAACGTGTCGAGAAACTTGCGCCCACTGTTCATGCTCACGACGTTGTGGCCTTGTACTTCAAACAACGAAATGGCTTCCTGACAATCGAACAGCTCACTCGAAAACACTTTGAGGTCATTGGCGACGATGCTGATAGCCAAGCCACCGACTGAGGGCTCCTCATCCTCGCTGTTCTTGATGTCTTGCACACCATGATCGGCAGGCATGACATTCTCACCGGTGAGAGAACGGTATAACTTAACCAACTGGCGGTTATTTTTTTCTTCGATACGATTGATTTGACACAGCCGCGTATCGATCGTCGCAAGCAGCATTTCCAGATCGATAGGCTTGGTCAAATAATCGTCGGCACCAGTTTTCTTGCCAAGGATGATGTCGCCACGATCCGCCAAAGCAGTGAGAAAAATAAACGGCAAGTCATTGTAGCGATCTTGCTTTTGACGAAGTTCCGACAGCACCTCAAGGCCGGACATTCCCGGCATGGAAACATCGCACAAGACCAAATCGGGATTGTTGCTGCGAATGGCCGCTAACCCATCGATCCCGTTCTCGGCTTCGATGACATCATAACCGGCTTCCCGGAGCTCTTCGGCGACGTCTTGACGGATGTCCGCTTCGTCTTCGATGTAGACTACCGTTGCCACATGCTCACTCCACCCCAAACACCTTTGCCACCACGCTCGCCCCACACGCTGTCAATCAGATCTATACGCAGGAGGGACATAATGGCTATGTCATTTGGTAAGGGTAGAAGATACCACTGAAGACTTAAACTGGGGCTGAGCCCCGATGAACCTATGGTATTTTACTAGGTTCAGTGCTTGATCGGAATGCGCACGGTGAAGGTGGTGCCCTCTCCTGGCACGCTATCGACTGCGATGGTACCGCCATGCATTTCAACGAACTCTTTGCACACACTCAGGCCAAGGCCGGTGCCCTTGATCCCCTCGGCGGATGAGGCGCGGAAAAAACGCCCAAACATATGCGGCAACTCGTCTTGCGGAATACCGACGCCGCCATCAGATACGGTGATCACAACGTTCTCCCCCTCCTGCCACCCCTTGACGTCAATATGAGGAGCCTGGGGTGAGTACTTGACCGCATTGGACAAAAGATTGGTAAAGACCTGATCGAGCAGCCTGAGATCGATCAACATTTCATTGGGCAAGCCCTCAATTTCAATATCGAATTGGTGATTAGGTGCGATTTCTGCCTGGCGTTCACAAACATCCAGCAACAACTCGCCGATATCACCCAGCACGCATTGCATTTGAATTTTACCGGCATCCAATCGTGATGCGAAAAGGGTTGTGTCGATCAGGCCAACCATGCGCGTCACGGCGGAACGCACCTTGTTGGCGCGGGCCTCCACCTCATCGGCGTCGAGCTTATCTTTACGCCTGATGAAGCGCTGTGCCGTGCCGTCAATGATGGTGAGGGGGGTGCGAAACTCATGACTGACCAGCGCCACGAATTTTTGCTGCAAAGTATTGTATTCCTTTTCACGTTCCAAAGCGGCTTCCAACTGCGCGGCCTTATCTTGAACTTCGGTGGTGCGCAGTGCGACCAATTCTTCCAAATGATCGCGATGGTCTTTTAACTCTCTTTCGGTGTGGATGCGTTCGGTGATGTCGTTCATCACAACCAGGTGTCGACTTGGGGTCAACAGCACCATGCGAAACTCCACCTCGCGGACATCGCCATTTTTGCAGGTCAGGCTCCACTGCTGAACCGCGATCTCCTCGTTCTTCGCTCTAGCTTCACTGATTGCGTTCTCCCATGACGCCATGACCCGCCTGCGGTATTCAGGTTCAGGATAAGCCGCCAACCACCATTGCGCAGCGGTATTGATTTCGTCAGAGGTCCAGCCGAAGGTTTCTTGAAACTTAGGATTAAAATGTTCGATGTCGCCATTGGCCTTGGTCAACGCGATTGGCAATGGCGATTTTTCAATCGCCAAACGGAACTCCCGTTCACTGGTGCGCAATGAACTTAAGGTTTCCTTGTAAGCTGTAATGTCACGGGAAATGCTAATCAGCCCAGTGATCTCGCCAGTGGACGATCTCATCGGCACTTTAATGCTATCTAAGTGCTGTACGTCGCCATTGGGCCATTCGGTGCGAAACTCATAGCGTGTTGGTTTTTTGCTGGCAAGCACGCGCCGGTCGTACGTCCGCATCAGGCCCTCAATATCCTTGGTATAGATGTCATCCAGTCTTTTACCGATCAGCGTTTTTTTGGGCCGTCCCACACGATCGACAAACGCCTTATTGCAATCGATGAGGTTGAGATCCAAATCCTTGATGGTGATGAGGTCGGGCAGCGTATCGAGAAGCGATGTACGCAGTTTTTGTTCATCATCCAAGGTGCTGGTCGTCGTTTCCAGGCGTGCGCTCATATCGTTGAAGGCCTGAGCCATCTCACCGATTTCATCGAGTTCCTGATAGGAAACGCGGGCCGAATAATCGCCGTCCTTAATATGTCGCGATGCCTCGGTCACGTCTTTAACCGGTATCAGGATATAGCGGCGCAATTGCACCATCGCCAGAACCATAAACGGCAATGCCAACGCCAACACCACCAAAGAAATCCAGAACATTTTCAACAACGGCTTCAACACCGTTTTTCGTTCCCGTTCCATGATGACTTGATAGAGATGCGTGCCCAGCATTATGGGCTGCGCGGCCACGACTGCGGCCGCAAACGATAGACCCGAGTGTATTGCGTACTCCGGTAAATATTCAAAATGGCTCTTGCGCAGCACCACCGAAGGATTCTTATGCGCAACGACAAGGTTTTCATTATCGATGATGAAGATGCTTGCGCCATCCTCAATGTTGTTGAGCGCAATGAGGTCCCATACCGGGCGCAGCATCAAGTCCGCAACAAGGTAGCCACTTATTTTACCGCTTTGCGGAATCATCAGCGGTATGACCATGCTGATCAAAGGCTCTGAGGTTTGAGGGTCGAAATACACTTGGCTATAGCGCACCCCAGACAGCGCTTCATCAAGGTCTAGGACTTTTTTGACCAATTTCTGTTGATGGTGTGGGGGGTACAATGACTGACGCGACGTGGTCTCTGGCTGCGCGCCGTGAGCATCGAAAAACGAAATGGAATGAAACAAAGTTTGGCCGAACACTGCAGCAGACAAAAATTTCTGGTGCTGACGTTCCGATTGGGTGGCGAAAACCTGATATCTATCCAAATCCTTTATCACGCGTTCCGCATCTTTTAGGTAGGCCTCAATTTCACTGGCGACGTATTTAGCGGTTTGGGCTTGCATATCGCGACTATCTTGATAAAGCGCTTGATATTGAATGATGATATACAACAGCAACGACAGCATCAGGGGCACCAGCCCTACACTAAAAATCACAATACCTAATCGTGTGCGAAAACTTGGAACCTCAAACATCGCAACTTTCCCCTAACGAATAACCAATGAGGCTTGGCGGATGATGTTGTCGGGAAGAACCAATCCAATGGCTTTAGCGGTTTTAAGGTTCAAAGTCAGATAGCTTGCTCCAGTTTCGATCGGCGTATTCGCGGGTGCTACGCCGCGCAATATCTTATCGGCAACAGCCGCGCCTTGCCTGCCAAGTTCGTCGTGAATGAAACCAAAGCAATACAACGCCCCGGCTTCGACCTGTGTATACGGCGGTGCGGAAATGGGAATTTTACGTTTTAGGGAAACATCTACATAAGCATCAATAGCGGCCCCCACGCCGGAATCACGCGGAATGAATATGGCGTTGACATGATCGGGGATGTTCTGAGCCGTGACCCGGGCCTCTGCCGTCGATTTTGTGGCCACCGTGATCAGCTCTACCCCCATCTGCAAAGCGGCCGCGCGCACCGCCGCCAAAGACTGCATGGAACTTTTATCTTGCTTCGTATAGGGCACGAACACGTGGCTGGTGCCCGGTGCAATTTGGGTCAGCCAATGAAACCGGACATCATCACCCAATGGCAATTTGATGCCGGTGATATTGCCGCCTGGAGCAACCAAACTATCAACAATGCCCGACCCCACGGGATCGTTGACCGGTGAAAACACCACGGGTATGTCGGTTCCTTCGGTGGCGCGTTTGACCGCCAATGTGCCGGGCGTGCTGGACACAAAGATCATATCTACCCCCGCCGCGACATGCTTGGCGGCCATGGCATCTAAGTTTCCGATCACCCCGGCGGGGCCAAAGTCTTGAATGATGACATCTTGGCCGACACGCCAGCCAAGCGCCTCAAGCCCGGCTTCAAATCCTTTCAAGGTTCGTGTGTCCACGTCGCTCAAACGCACAGCGCCAATCACAAAGGGCTTTGCGTGCCCATTTAAGGTCGTATCTTGAGTGAAAAAGAAGACGGTCGCCACCACAACAACAAATGCAGCGGCCAACAGTGTTCGAACGGCTACGGAACCATATGTTTTCGTGACCGTCATCTCATCACTCCCTAGCGCTTATGAACGATGTCCGCCGAGGGTATCTGCCCTTTATGTTGCAGACGTTCCCCCGATTGGCAGTGTTACAGTGAAGGTTGTACCCTTGCCCTCAACACTTTCGAAGGCAATGGTGCCGCCGTGCATTTCCAAAAATTGTTTGCACACATTCAATCCCAAACCTGTGCCTGCAATGCCCTTTGAGTTTGAAGCGCGAAAAAATCTCTGAAAAAGGGCCTGTTGTTCATCTATCGGAATTCCAACGCCGTGATCGGTTACCGAAACCATGGCGTTGTCTCGTTCCATCCATCCTTTTACCTCAATCAACGTGCTGTCCGGCGCGTATTTCGCTGCGTTGGAGAGCAAGTTCTGAAACACTTGGTTGACCAATTTTCGATCAACGGAGACAAGCGGCGGCAATTCATCGATGTCGATACGAATTTCATGATCCGGTGAAGCATCTTTTTGGTGGTCGCACGCAACCGCGATGAGCGCCTTAAGGTCGGTGGATTCGGGCGAGAAGGTAATTTGGCCTTCATCCAAACTGGATGAATACAACACCATTTCAATCAACCGAATCATGCGGTCTACGGCACCTCGGATTTTATCACAACGCTCAATCAGTTCATCCGAACCCATGTCCGCCTTATGGCGCAAAAGGCGCTGAGCGCTACTGTCGATAATGGTGAGTGGCGTGCGAAATTCATGACTGACCAATGAGACGAATTGATGCTGTAGGACGGAGTATTCCCTTTCCCGTTCCAGGGCATTCTCAAGGGCATGCTTGGCCTGTTCTTCCTCTGAGATATCGTAATTGGTACCGATCATGTGTAAGGGGTGGCCACGGTCGTCGCGAATTACCACGGCATTGGCTTTGATGTGGCGGATACCCCCATCCGGACGACGTATTCGAAATGTCGTGTTGAAATCTTGCTCGCCGGAAATGGCTTTCTCCACCGCGTCGATGGAATGCGCTAAGTCATCGGGATGCACACCGCTTTGCCACGCTTCGTACGCCCCACTGAAATCTTGTGGATCAATGCCATAAAGCCGTAACATCCAGTCGTCCCACACCAACTTATTCGTGACCAAATCGAGATCCCACATGCCGATCCCAGCCGCATTTGCAGCCAAGGTCATGCGCCAGTTGGCATTCATCAAATCACGTTCCGCGTGTTTACGGTGGGATACATCCTGAACAACGCTGACCAGTTGATTCATTTCACCTGATGGTTCGCGAATGGCCGTAACGGTGTGATCACTGTGAAAAGCTCGACCATTGCTGCGCCGCACTGTGTATTCGATGTCGAAGGAACCTTCTTTTTCCAACGCGGGGAAAAGCATTTCACCGAATTTCCGATAGGCTTCTTCATTGACGTGCAGGAATTGTGTGTTGTTGCCAATAAATTCGTTTCGGCTGTATCCGAACATGTCGCCAGCGGCCTGGTTGCAATCGATAATGTTGCGGGTCTTTGCATCGATGACAAATACGGCTTCGCTCAGGCTGTCGAAGGTCTTTTGCAATAACGTATGTGCCGAATTGATCTCGGCGGTGCGCGCATCAACCAAACTTTCAAGGTCGCTACGGCTTCGAATGCGCTCTATATGCGTGCCAATGCGAAGAGCGACATCATCGATAAGGTTGCGCTCCTCTTGCAAGAAGGGGCCTTCGAACAATTGCGGCATCTCAGCTGTATAGAAAACCTCAACAACGCCCGCCACAGCACCGTCGTTCATGATGTCACTCGCCTGGCACCAAGGTGTTTCTTGAAAGTTTGAACTGGTGAAAACATGTTCGCCATACGTGATTCGTGTGCAGGTCATGTCGGCGTAATGCCACGCGGAGGGAAGCACATCGACAACCTCCTGCAATGCCTCGTTAATCGTAAGGTTTGCTTGATTAAAAATGGACGAGATATTGTAAAGGCCGCTGAGTTCCTTGACGCGTTCGCGTAGTGTGACGGTTTTGAGTTCAAGTTGATGGCGAAAAACACCAATGATGACGAGCGCAACAACCAGCAAGCTGGCGATACCGGTCAATGTCCACCAGATGTAAGGTGGAATGGTTTCGTGCTCTTCCAGAGCACCAATCCACTTCGATTGAATTAAATTATGTTCTTCAGGCGAAATGGTATCGAGAACCTTTTGCATCATACCGATGAGTAAGGGCCAGTCTTTTCGCACCCCCATACGCAATTCAAGCTTGTACGGCGTGTGCCCTGAAACTTTGACGCTGTCATAGCCCTTACGGATAAATCGCGCGGTTGTGAGCACGGTGCTGATATACGCATCGGCTTCACCTTGCTCCATTTTTGCGATGGCTTCTAAGTTGTTGGTGGACGGCATAAGACGAATGTAGGGGTGTTTCGATTTCAAAATGCTGTGCGTGATCGACCCCTTGGAAACAGCGACTTTGCGCCCCGACAGCTTGTCTATACCACCGATATACGGCACATCGGTGCGGGTGAAGATCACAAACGGAACGGATATGTAGGGCTTGGTGAAGTTGGCGAATTGCCTACGGTTACTGTTTTCCGCAATCATCGGCATCACGTCGATCTCATGCGCTTTGAATTTTTCCAAACCTTGGAACCAGGTCGGTGCGGATACATATTCGAAACGCAGTCCCAACACATCGCCGATCCGGTTTAGGTATTCAATGGCCATGCCGTTTGGCGCAGAGCCATCACCGCGGAAAATCACCGGCGGTAAATGAACGACATCGGCGATGCGGATCACCCGGTGCGTTTCCAGCCACGCTTTTTCGGCATCGCTGAGATTAATTTCTGGCGTGGTACTTGATAGCTGCTGTTGAGGTTCGGCAATGGCTTGACTTGGCCCACACAGCACAAGTGCTGCGAAAAGCGCCAAAACCCTCCAGGGACTTCGCTGGAGAATATAACTGAGCATGTCCACCTCTAAACCGCCCCTCCAACACTGTGACAAATGTCGATGATTTGATCACCTCACACCTAAAAAACGACACACGCATCATCACGCCAACCAACAAATTACATGCATAACGTACACAAGATCACCGGCGACAATACGATGGGTTGTTAATCCATATGATATGCCGCATTGCGTGCCGGTCACACCCAGGATTTTCCCTAGTCTATGTTCGGAAAATCCCCCAGTTATTTGGCTCATTCAAATTGGCTACAATGCGCAAAAGCTCAAAGTCGAACATAGGATCGAACTTGCAGGCTATTGGAGAGCACAATTGTCGTATCGCTCGACGCACCCGTTCACAGCCCGAACTCAAACTTAAGTGACGCCAACAACAAAGGGCCCAGTCAAAATCAGATGCTTCATTTCAAGCTCCGCGCAGGGCTAAACCGTGAAGCTTCGGAGATGGTCACGATGGTAAAAAACTTAGATTGCGCTAAGGATTTAAACT